>Ga0075163_10000008_pt1 | contig 281208 bp, 238 predicted proteins | sample JI1023141ADNA_FD_71478 | JGI IMG/M metagenome (GOLD analysis project Ga0075163, IMG submission 71478) | Wastewater effluent complex algal communities from Wisconsin, to seasonally profile nutrient transformation and Carbon sequestration -... | ecosystem: Engineered > WWTP > Effluent > Algae...
GAGCCACTTTATACATAGTGATATTACTGGTGGTGTTGGTAATGAGTTGAGCAGCTCTAAGAGTGCTGGCTTAGAACCTATATTGAGATTGTTAGCTAATGCTTGAAACTTGATGAGGTACTGGCTATGTGTGGACCAAAATGGCTCCAGGGCATGTGCTTTTGGGTCGGTTGGAGGTATCAATTGCTCTGGGTGCTTGAGTAGCCACTCGGCACAACGTTCTACGACATCCTGCGCTGTGCTAAACCTCTCGAGACTTACTATCAGTGCTTTGACGTCTGTATGCGTGGGATTATTGTCTAGCCAGGCTAAAGCATCATTGGTCGCTGTATCATCAGATATGCTGGTTAGTCGTTCTATTATTGAATGATGGTCAGCTGGCATATTTTGTAATAGGACCGATTATTCCGTTGTATAAATCTGATGAAATCCGCCCTGGCTATTGCGTAGCAAATTTTGTACTGGTCGGTTGCTAACCATTGTGCGCAGTGCAGTATTGCTCGTCGAGTACTGGTTTGGGTTTTGATTTTGGTAGCGGCGCGACAGTGCGTTTTGTGTCAGTCTGGCACCGGCTATTTGTTCTGCCGGGTGGCGCAGGGCGGGTTGATATTGCTGTGCCTGGGCGTAATTTTGCACTTGATTGTAAGACTGTGCTTGATTGTGAGGCTGTACTTGATTGTAGACCGGTGTCTGTGTGTACCGTTGGGCGCCTACATAAGACTGATTTTGAGCATACTGCGGCTGGCAATTGTTGCGGAAGTGATTTGACCAGTACTCATTATTTGCACTAGCCGCTCCGTATGAGGTTGAGCCGTACCGTGCAGTGCTGTTTTCATTGCGGTAACCAAATCGTCCACCACCATCTTCGCCGCGTTCTCCAAATCGACCACTTTCCGATGATTCGTTAAAGCGATTGCCAAAGCCTCCGCTGCGATATTCTTCGCCTCCGCCTCTGTTGCTAAAGCGCCCGCTTCCTTCTTCGCCGTCTCTTCCGTGACCGCCAAAGCCCCCGCTATGACCGCCAAAGCGACCGCCACCGCCACCAGACGGTGTGTCTGGCACCAGGAGAGGCTGTGCTCCGTGTTTACTGCGGATTGAAGTGGCGGCATAGCCGTTCATCTCACCGCTGGGAGCGTGCGTACCGTGATAGTGATAGCCAGCCATTGAGGCGTTGTAGCCATTGGGAGCGTGTGGATTGACTTTATATCCGCCCCGAGCCTGGGCGGGCAGGCAAATAAAGGCTACAGCCGCTGCCGCCAGTATTACTTGCCTTTGCATTGCCGAGCCTCCGCATTACTATTTAAAAATGTGCCCGGCAGGTTTGCGCTCAAAACACCATCCAGGTGTGTGGTTTTCACAAAGGAGCGTGATTTTACGAGTCACGACATCTTCACAGGCGGACCTCTAGCTTAATGCCAGTACCCTCCGGAGGATAGTAAATGGCATTTTGGTCAAGTGAAAAAGATACGCCGCGCAGCCCCGAAAAGCAGCTGGCAGAAAGCGTCGATGAGTTGATGAAGAATAGAGATCTGTTTGGCGTTGCTGACTTGTTGTGTAAGCAGTCACCGGAGCTGGTGCGTAAGGCTGTACCGGAAATAGGCTATACAACATCTCTGCAATTAAAAAATGGCGGTGATTTTGATCTCAAGATAGGTGGCTATAACGGCAGCAGAAGCGTCACTGTCGGCAGTGATTCTTGCGTTGATTGGGGCAAGAAATAGGGCGCAATGGAGAGCATGGAGATTGCTCTGCGAAGTTGGTTTTGCTCCGCGCTTTCACCTAAATTAAACGCTCATTCGAATAGATTTGCTCCATATAGATGGAGGAATAGCGACATGAGAATTTGGTCAAAGGAGGAAAACGCTGGTGCAGAAAGGACGGTGGATGATCTTACGACTCCAGAGGGCATCGGAAAGAAGATTGATCAATTGATGATATATCGCGATGTGTTTAGTGTTGCAGATCTCCTTTGCAAACAGTCTCCGGAGATGTTGCGCCAGGTGCAGCCAAATATTTCATCTCGCAGTGGCACGCATCTCGTTATATTGGAAAATGGAGATTTTGAATTTACTGTGGGCTCGCCGAATTGGGCAAGTGTGACAGTAAATACCCAACGATGCAAAACCTGGCAAAAAAATTAAAAACCAGGTTCAGATATAGAAGTGCATAGGGCGGGTGTCGTCTCGCCCCTACCACTTAGGCGCATAAATCGATTCAAACTTGCCTTTGCCCACGATGTACTGTTCGCCCTTTGGACCACGCATCAGATAGTCACCTGGTCTGCCTGTGCCGGTGCCCTCCAGTGTCTCAATTTGAGTGGGGAATGTAAGACGACGAGCGATGCCTGGTACAGTCTTTTGGAATTGTCCCGGATTGCCTGGGACTTCACCGTAGGTCTGAGCAAAGATGTCTGGTTTGACAGTCCATTTGCTGCCACCACCATCGGAGACCATCCAGTCGCCGGCTTCGCCTTTCATCAAGTCGCCGTTACCTGATTTCCATTCCAGTGGTTTGTCGAGTTTTTCGGCCTTGACTGTGCCGAGTTTGCGATACTCTCTAAAGTCTGTCATGTCTGCTTGCAGGGCGCCTGGTACTGATGCCAGGGAATACAGCAATCCTGTAGCGGCGGCCCTCGCTCCCACGCGTCGTAGAGACACTGCCTCACCTGCTGCACGAGCCATGCCGACTTCGGCTACAGCACCACTGGAGACACCATATACTCCGCTTGATGCCAGTCGGCTCCAAAAGGCGCTGCGCTCCAACACTGGACCAAATGCTTTGTTTACGCCTACACCCAGCCCATAGCCGAGACCGAGAGCGGCTGCATCCATGGCTAAGTTGGTGGGAGTAAAGCTATTGCCTGCTGCTCTCTCTAATCCAGCTACAGGGGCAAAGTTGCCTGCCTGATCGTAGTAATTGCTGGAGGTGCCCACTGTATCAATTGTGCGACCTCCCAGCGACATTGCAGCGCCTTTGAGACCGATATTGAGATTGCTGCCGAGCACTCCGCCCACCAGACCTTTAAAGGCAACACCTTTTGCCAGACCGAGACCGGCATCTACGACTTGTTGTCCGGCGCTGTCAGCCGGACGAGCTTCGTCAGCCATATAGAGAGCACCGGTAGCAGCCCAGCCGACAGGACCGCCCACCATTATCGCTCCGACTTTTACGCCAGTGGACCCATAAAAATTGATATCTTTCTGCCAGCCACGGGCTCTTTTGTCTTCTTCGATTTGTTTGTTGACTGTCTGTGTCATTTTCTCGACCGCAGCCACGTCCCCGCGCTTCAGCGCTTCCTGCGCGGCGTTGCTCAGTGTTTCGAGGGCTTTCAGTGATTTCTCATCTTTTCTATAGATAAAATCAAAGGCAGTGCCTAGATATGACTGCTCTTTCTCTTCCTTCTTATGGTCTTTGATTTCTTTATCCAGATTGCGCAGAGCTGTCATAGCCTCGTTGGAGAGAGCTGTGCTGGCAGCTTTAGCCGTGTTATCGGGAGTGTTGACGTGCTCGTCTTTGACGCTTGCCGGAGCGGCTGCGTCGGTCTTTGTACCGGCCATATAAGTACCTCAAAGTAAGCTTTAGACAGGCTTGTCTCAAGCGAAGAAAAATTGTGACCAGGGCAGAGCCAAAGCTGATGGCTGGCTTAAGTCAATTTGAATAGGTGGATGAAATACGGTGGATTTTAAAAGGGTGGTTTGGTAAAGAGGTCTATACGGACCTTTTACTTTTTGGACACGAGAGAAAATTTGAGTGTTAGCATTCGCAAGGTGATTTAACCTTACGAGCTGGAAGTGTCACTCTAAAGGTCGCGCCTTTGCTAGGAGCGCTCCGGGCACTTATGGCGCCTCCGTGGGACTCTACAATCTTCTTGCAAATATATAGCCCCAGACCACTGCTATTGCAGATGTTTTTGCCTTTGGTGCCCTGCCAAAAGCGGCTAAACAGGTGTTTTTGCTCATCACTGTTGATGCCTATACCGTCATCCTTTACCTCGATTAAACACTGTTCTTCTGATGCACTAAGGGTGATTTCGACATGTCCTTTGTGTGGGGTGAATTTGACTGCGTTTTCGAGGAGATTTTGCAACACTCTAATGATTTCTTGCTTGTTACCAGTGACTTCCATTTCTGTGCCATCGGTTTTGAATGAGAGCTCGATATTCTTTGTATTGGCTTCTTCTCTCATATCTTCGACGCAGTGTTTTACTATCTTTGACATACAAAAATGCTCAGAACGCCTCTCTGACTCTCCACATTCATAACGGTAAACTTCCAGCATATTTTGGATCAAAAGCAAAAGAGAGTGATTGCTGCCTTTGACCTTTTCTAAAAGCTCTTGCTTGGGAATGCCTATATCCGCATCACCTGCCACAATCAACACATCAAGTAAGCGGTTTGCGCCGATGATAGGATTCTTTAGATCGTGGGTCAGTGCGGCTACAAATTCTTCTCTTTGATTTTCTAGCGAGATGCGTTTGGTTATATCTTCATACATTCCTAGCACACCAATGACTTCACCGCCAGCATCTGTTAGCGGGACTTTACTGGTATCAAGCCACGCTTTACGCCCATCTGCACGCAATTGTGGCTCGATGATATGGTACTCGGGACTGCCAGACTCCATTACTCGCCTATCGCATGATACAAAAAAGTCTGATTGTTCTTTTGTCGACGGATTGTCGTAGTCGCTTTTGCCTATCAATTCTTCTGGTTGTGTTAGACCGACGTCTCCAAGGAACATGCGATTGCAACCGAGGTAAATAGACTTGCGGTCTTTCCAAAAGATTGATATAGGGATGTTGTCCATAACCAGCTGGAACATCGACTGGACTGATTTGAGCTGATCAATGTTTGTGATGATCGCCTGCCAGTAACTCAGCGTTTTATCTGCTGCGAGTATTGGACTCATGCTGAGCATGTACCAGGCGTATGATTTGTCTGAGACCTTGTAAAATCTCACGTCTACCTTAAATGGTGTGAGCGTGGTTTTGTGCAGCTGCCAGAGTGCAATTAATTTGTCGCGATCATGGGTGTGCAAGATATCTGGCGATGGAAATTGATAAGGAAACAAATGATCGTCACCGCGCCAGTGATCCTGGCCTGCGAGGTCCTGCCAGGAACGGTTTGTAAAACTCACCGCACCATCAGACTCCACAGACCATATAATTTCGGAAAGGTGATCGGCTGCTCCGCCGAGCGCTCTGTCTGGGTTCATCTGCCTCTCCTGGGTTTCCATTTTTATCTTTTCACAGGGGAGTGGATTGTGTGTAGTGTTTGGGGCTACTGTTTGAGTTTTGCTGCCCCTTGTGCTGTCTTTTTTGCAAGTATTGATTGGCTGGCAGAGCCGTGATCGGTGCGATTGTGTGTGCTCTGTCTGCGCTATACACTTTGTAGTAATTGAGTGGAGTTGGCGCGAGCAAATGTGCAGTGTGATGCGGACATTATGGCTTTTGCACGAGTGTCAAAAAATGTCTATGGGTCAAATGACCTATTGTACTTAGGTCTATTCCAGTTTTGAATTGTTTGTTCCAACAATTCCATGTCTAACTTGAGTGCGGAGCCTTGTTTGGGATGCATCGCTTGGACCACGTTTAGTGCTCTGATAGAGAGTTCTTTGTCCCCTAGTGATGCGGCGAGTGTGCCGATTGAGATCACCTTGTCTCCTGTTTGAGTGTTTCTTTCTAGTTTTATGGTGGCGGACTCTATCCAGTTGGTCTTTGCTAAATCTGCAGTGGTAAGGCTATTTAGTGCTTGAGTCAGATCGTCTTTATTTGCGGCTTGCACACTGCTATCGTCACCGCGCAGCTCTGTCCGCAGTATGTATGCATCGGCTAGGGTTATTGGATTGCCACCGCCTTTGCCATCGATTATCTGATTACAGAGAGTAAGGGCTTCTGCTTCGTGGTTGCGATTTTGCTGTAGACTACTGGCGGCTCTTAGTTTCGCTTCCGCACCAAGCATGCTGTTTGGATACTTGAGAGCTTCCAGGCGGATTGCTCTTTGGTCAGTGGTTTTAACTGTGAAGGCAACTAGCTGGCGATAGTATTGCGCCAGCGAATTTTGTCCGAATGCTGCGTTGACAACTAGTAAACCTGTCAGCGTCAGCAAGATAGAGCAAGCTTGCGCAGTTAGCCAGATCTTGAGGCTGTGCTTAACTTTGCGTTGATACATGACAGATTCAGTTAATGAATACATCAATGCACTCATAAGTCCGACTAGGCAAAATGTAACGGTGAATACTGCTCTTGAGTCTATCAACGCCGCTGAAGCAAAATCAGGGGCCCAGAGTTGTATGGAAAGTACGATCAGCAGAGGAAAGAGGTTTAGAACGCTGAATGCAAACAGTCCAAAATGATTTTGGAATCTTGCAAACTTGTAAAATGATACCTCAAACTTGCCGAACCGTTTTTTCAACAGTTTGTTAAATAAGGTGCCAAAGAGTTTTGAGTATGCAGCTGGTGTCGACTTGCGCGTGAGTACCCAGCAGTTGACTGCTGCAATAAATAGGGCTGCTGGGTAAATGCTTATTGGATGAGCCGCCTTTGAAAGTATTAGGAAAAATGCTAGGAAGTTGAGTAGCAACCCGGAGACCGCGTTAAGGAGTAGGTTGATTTCCATCAACTGATAATTTTGGGAGCGCCCGGCATTTTCTCTATTTGTCTTTGCTAAATACATCCAAATTAGGAGCATTGCTAAAGCCGTAAACGGCGGCATTGGGACTAGTGGGTATTGCGTGCTTGCCGGAAATGGCAGTGCAAAAAGTAGCAATGCCGGACACGTAACGAGATGCAAAAAAATTGAGTTTGGAGTTTGTATGCTTGGAATGAATTGGAGCATACTCAGCCGCTCCTGAATGTGCCCAATGCTTGGAAGTCGCATCTCAGGCTCTTTGGCAAGGCAGACATAAAGTATGCTCTGTAAATTTATTGGCACCTTAGATAGATCTGGTGGTTCACTGATATGCTGCAAAATCAGTTTGACTGGGTTGTCTTCAGTAAAAGGTGGTGCCCCGGTGAGCATCTCGTAGAGCACGCAGCCCAGTGAGTAGATATCGGACTTTTCTGTTACCGTTTGTCCAAGCAGTTGCTCTGGGCTCATGTATCTGGGACTGCCAAAGACATCAACAGCTTTTGTTAGTGCTTGAGTTTTAGTGACTTCGTCGTAGACACAGCGGGCAATACCAAAGTCTACGATGTGCACCATGTCTCCGCCGGACTCGGTTTTGGAGATGATGATATTGCTTGGTTTGATGTCGCGGTGGACGATGCCTTTCATGTGCGAGTGAGAGAGTGCTTCGCAAATCTGGCCAAAGATATCGAGTGCTCGTTCTTCGCTAAACTTACCCTCGCGCGCCAGAATGTCAGCTAGGCTCTCGCCGTCGACAAAGCGCATGATGATGTAAGGGCGACCTTTGTCATCGGTGCCCGGACCAAATATGGCGGCAATATTGGCATGAGTTAAGTCAGAGGCTAGATTGGCTTCTTTTTCAAATCTTTTGAGTGCAGTGGCATCGGAGATCAGCTCAGGCTTGAGGACCTTGATGGCAAAGGTCTCGGCTAATTGTTTGTCATAGACCTTCCAAACTGTGCCCATGCCACCGCTGCCGACCAGTTCTAATACGTCGTAGCGAGTTCCCAGGTCCGGTGGTGTCTCGCCGGAGTGTGCACTGGTATCGTTAGCGCTCGTAGCGGTGGCGTCAGGCGTAGATTTTGGGACCTGAGGCTCAGCCGTTTCAGCCGCTTCCTTTACTACCAATTCCACAGCTGGCGCTTCTGCTTCTATGACTTTGCACGATTTGGCATTTGGTTTTTCGTTTGGCTTCCACTGAGACATGGTTTATGCGCTCTCTTTGTTCTTAAATACTGAGGGTAACACAAAGCTGTAAACAGGCAACTGGAATTAGTCGGGTGCATGTGGCAAGGCACCTGCTGGCGCAGGCAAAATCACGTCATTTTCACGGGAAAACTTTTAGAGTAATGATGTTCGTTAACTCTAGTTGGACCATCGTGTCAAAATTTTCTTGGGGCAGATCATGGGTGACAAGGCATCAGCCGAAAAAATCAGTCAGAGTGATTGTGAACATGAGTATAAGCGTGCTGGTATAGAGACTCCCGGTGTATGCGATACCTCCTATGGTAATCTATTTGCCGAGTTTGCGCGGACTCGCAGTCTATCTGAGCCAGAACGCAATAAAAAACTAGCTGAGAGACTGGATGCGCTAGAGAAGAGTCCCATGGAGCCTGGAGCTAAGTTGGCTGGATTTGCCGACGCCATGCGCGAGCGAATGAATAGTGGATTTGGTGCTACACGATTTATCTCTGAGTCGCGACTTGAGTCTTTAGAGAAAAAGCTCAGTAACCAGGGTTTTGTGTTTACTCCGTGGGGGGATACTGCGCGCAAGGCGTTGCGTTCTGGTATCAAGGATATCGGAGAACTTTATAGCAATAACAATGGATTTTCCGAGGATGGTCGCATTTATCCTCATGACCTGAGCCGATTGGCTGCTGGGGAGATGTCTACAAAGAGGCAGATCCACGACCAAGTGCGCGAGCGCACAGTGGACTCCTTGAACATGTTGGGAGTAGGAGTTAGTCAGGTATTGGGCGACCCAATCGGCATTTCTGGTTACATTGTCGCCTCAAAATTTAGCGATGCAATCGGTAGATATGTGGCAGACAAAGATGACTATTATTTTGGACCCGGTCGTCGCCAGCGTTGGGACCGTATCAACGATAGGATAGAGTTTATGGGTCCATCGAGTCATAAGCCGTTTTATCGTCCTGATGTGCCCCGGTATGACGTCAAGCCACAAAATACTACAGGCCGTGCATTTGAGATTTTTGGGCGTTAGCAAAAATCGCTGATTTACTTATGCGCTATGCCTATTGTGCGCTTGGCTAAAATGCCACCGGCATTGTCTTGACGCCACGCAGCGCAAAGGGTTTGCGGTACTCCAGGCTTGTTGTTTTGAGTTTGATGTTGGGCATGCGGCGCATGACGGTTTGGATTGCAATTTTGCCCTCCAGCTTAGCTAGTGCTGAGCCCAGGCAGTGGTGGATGCCTGCACCAAAAGACAGATATTTATTGTCTTTGCGTGTGATGTTCAAATTGTCTGGGTCAGTAAAGTGTGTTGGATCGTGGTTGGCAGAGCCGGGGAGCAATAGGATAGTGTCGTCTTCTTGTATTTGTTGACCGCCGAGATCCAGTGCCGAGCCAGCACTGCGACGTATCAATTGCACAGGACTGTCGTATCGCAAAAACTCATCCACAGCGCTGTCAATTAACTCCGGCTGCGATTGTAGTAATGCCATTTGCTCTGGATTGCGCATGAGAGCGAGCATGCCGTTACCAATGAGATTGACTGTGGTCTCGTGTCCAGCCACTAGTAGTAGTACCAGGTTGGCCATCAGTTCTATTTCGGATAGTTTATTGCCTTCTTCCTCAGCCTTTACTAGTGCACTGATTAAGTCACTCTGCGGATTTTTGCGACGGCTCTCTACAAGTGGCTTGAGATAACCAATCAGCTCTTTGTTTGCTTGCGCTGCTTTGAGCAATGTCGGGGCACCTACCGTTGGCTCAAGGGCTTCTGTGAGTGAGTGCGACCAACCCTTAAATTTATCCATGTCCTGCGGTGGTATGCCGAGCATTTCGGCTATCACTGTGACAGGCAGTACAAAGCAAAAGTCAGCGATTAGATCCATTTCGCCTTTTGACTCTACTTTGTCGAGCAGACCATCAGTGATGTCCTGTATGTGCTGGCGCATCTCGCTGACCATTGTGGGCGTAAATGCTTTGTTGACCAGTGAGCGCAGACGCGTATGGTCTGGCGGGTTTTGGTTGAGCATCGACATGGAGCGGTACTTGAGCTGCTCGTTGAGCTGCGGAATGATTTTGATAATTGGGTCAAAAGTTTTAAAGCGCTGAAAGCCCTTTTCGTAGTGCAAATCGCGCAGGACGGCGTTGACTTCTTCGTACCTGGATACCACCCAATACTTGCCCTTTTCGCTCCAGAGGACCGGAGCTTCTTCTCTTAGCTTGCTAAAAGTGGCATAGGGATTGGCGTAAAACTCATCGGATGCGTGGATGAGAGGGTCAGGTATGGCAAAGGTGGGTCTTTTCAATTTGCGTTACTCTTTGGCGGTGGTGAGGTGGTGGTGATGTGGAGACAGTCGATAGTCTCTCGATGGTCTTTTGATGGCGGCAAGGATTCCAGTTTTTGCTGCACTCAATAGTCTAGCTTTATCGGTAGGTTGTGTTGTTGGCTAAACTTGACGCTCTCAGTAAGTACTGCAAATGCGTATTTTGCTTGAGTCTCCAGAGATGCTTGTGGTCCGGGCGTACCGTTTTTAAGCCAGGTATTTATATCCATGCCGTAGGCTTTCCAGGTTGACTCATTAAGTGCCTTAAGCTGCGAGTGCAACAAGTGTGTAGTGCTCATCAGCGCCTTGCTGCCCGTTATTGTCGCTCCTTCAAACATTATTTGGTATTCGCCTGGTAGCCAGAGTTCGACTCCATGGGTCAAATTTTTGTATTTGGAATCAAACGTATCTTCATTGACGCGCTCATAGGCTGGGTTGTTTTGGAGATTGGTTAGGTCCGGGGTTTTGGAAGCAAGCTCTGGGCATTCGCGAAAGCAGGCCCAGAGCACTAGCGCGTTGTATGCCTCCCACGTGAGTTGATTGGTGTAATAGGGCGCGTCATTTTTATCCACCCAAGGTTTGAGCTGCTGTCCGACGTGCGAGCTGAGGTTGGTTAAGACTGTTGTTGACCAGAGACCAACAATCTCTTGTACCTGCTCTGGAGTCGCCTGGGGTTCAGACGACGCTGACATATCGTTGGGATTGAGCTGGCGGTAAACTACTCCGCTTTGCTCTGCCATTACCTGGTTTTTTGTTTTCCAGTTTTTTGTGTAATACCGAGTCAGCGGTCCCGCGTAGATATCAAGCATTGCCTGTCTCCATAGCCTTTGGGCTGCTAATCATAGCAATTGAGCCGTTAAATCGTGTGGCTGTTAGGAGCAGTTTGCGAGCATTGTGGACCTGTAAAGCTCGTTGGTTTTTGGGCTCTGGGTGGGACTTACACCAGTGACAAATGGGACATTTTATCTAGTATGAGATGACAAGCCTTGTGGGTGTTTTGTCGTGAAGATTCCTACTTTTAAGTCAATTCCTTTGTTAGGGCTCTTTCTTTTGGGGCTGGCTATTGCCTCTCGGACTTTATTTGTTCAAATTGGTTCTTTAGCAAGGTCTCAATGGCATTTTAGTGGGGAAGCGCTCACAATTTTGCTCGGTTTTGCTTCTCTAAGTTGTGTCTGGCTTGTATGGCTTTGCAAGTCAGCCACTAAGCGCGAGCTTGCTGAGCGGCAATGGAGAGCCGTTTGGAGTGCTATTGCCGAGAGTTCTAACTTGGCCAGTGTAGTATGCAAAATAGTGACTTTTGCAAGACGTCTGATCTGGCTTCCTGTCTATGCAATTCTGTTATTTATCAGTTTTGATGCAGGCATAAGGAGTTTGGGTTGTTCGTTTCTTTACTGCGGCAATTATGCAGCGGCCGAATCGATTTTTCGTGTCGCTCAATGGCCTTTCTATGGCTCAAATGCGAGATCTAGTTGTTTGGTTATCGATGCACCTCGTTATGCAGATAGCGGAACTGATTTCATGTTTGATAGCCAAAAGAGAATTGAGGCTCTAACGCAGGTTTATGGAGCGGATAGCACTCAGATGGCTCATTACTATGAGGTTTTGGCTTCCTCGTATCTCTGGTCAGCTTCCCGGCGGATAAGCTATTTGTATGATGAATCAGAAAAATTTGCGCATATGAGTATGCAGATTTATGTTGATAACGAGGACTATGAAGGCGCTGCATCGGCTTTGGGAATCGCTGCACTTAGCAAGGCTAATCGCGGTGATTTAAGGAGTGCCAATAGCCTGCTGGTTGAGGCGGTGCGCATACTCCCTTGGCATATTGGTAACTCTTCTAATTCTTCTCGGTTGGATGAATTACACTTCGCCGCCTTTATGCTAGGTGATCAAGCCTTGATCAAAGTTTTGGATAGCAAGTGGCATTACACTAGGGTTCCTAAACGCAAGGGATCTTTAGATGCGACTTCTATTGCAATAATTTTCCCGGTCTATTTGCTGATTGGATTGCTGGCATCTAGAGAAAGAACGATTTTAACTCTACTTTTTTCTCGCCGCTGGCGCAGGCAGCTTGCCTGTTCTTCTTCTAGCACTGAGCAGATACAACTATTAGACAACCTGACGACACTTTATCTCTTCAACAGAAAACTCGACAGAGCCGATAGCTACAGCAAGCTGATGCTTAAACGGAGCATGGAGTTGGTCTAGCGACTTAGATGCTTTGACCGGATCTTGCTAGCAGTCTTATGCCTCCACGCTATTTTGCATTTTAACCTGCCCGCCATAACTTTGACATAATCGACCTCTAGTATCTCGCAATCAACCCCCAACGCCGCCTTTGCTGCGTGATTGCATCCCTTACTAGTGAGGCCTTTTCTATGTCTCTAGATAACTATGGCAACTTTTCCGATGTTGTTGTGCATGGACACAAGGACCGTCCGGCTATGTCTGGTGCTGTCGATGATCTAAACAGCGGGTCTCATGCCAATATTTTTAGACCCAATACTCAATCGGATGCAAAGCCTCTAAACGCTACTGGAAGCAATGATTATATCGATTTTGCTGTGCTCGATAGTCCATACGGTAGCACTAGTCGTAACCGCGGACAGGATGGGCATCACGGTCGGCATGGACACCATGGACACCACGGATTTGATGGTCATCCTGTGACTGATGGACACTCAGGACATGGCCACCATGGACGCGACGGGCACCACTCAAGTCATGGGCACGATGGACATCATCGGTCTGCAGCGGGTGCCGCAGCTGTCTCCGGCGAAGGCGCTCCTGATGCAACACCCGCTGAAGCTAATTCAGGTAACGCTGAAGATTACTGCGCCGACGACTGTTCTGTGCCTGCTCCAGTAGGTGATACTGCGGGCGGTGATACTAGTGGTAGTAACGCCAGCCCTTACTCATATAGTGCGCAGGACAAAATGGATGAAGTTTTACTTGACCTGGAGAGGGCGATGCGAGCCACAGGTCGCGGTAGTACAGCTATCGCGACCGAGTGGATGCGCGAGGCACAAGCAGACATGATGGAGCTTGCCCAAGCACTTGGTCTGGGGTCTGGCGCTGGCAGTGATGGTGGTGATTGCAGTGATAGTGGTGATTGCAGTAAAGGCGGTGGTTGCAGTGAGAGTGGCAATAGCAGCGAGGTGCCCAATACAGCACCAGTAGAGCAAGTAGCAGCGGATGATAATTCACACGGCGGTGGTGTACACGATAGTGGTGTCCAATCACCATCTGTCGAAACACCATCAGCAGCTGAGGGCGATGGTCATGTGGCCGAGTCTGACAGTGTTAATGACGCTGTTGAGCCTGGCACTGCGACCCCTGATCGCAGCAAACCCGTTACTGCTACTATCGATCAGTTATTGTCTCAAAACGATCGCAATCAAAATCCAGTTAAGCCAGGCGAAAACACCAGTCAGTTTTGGTGGTCTGGTGGCAGATCTGGCGCCGGTGTAGATGCACCGTCTACGCCTGATCCTAAGTACAACTATGTGCTCGCCTGGAACATGATTTATCCAGAACAAGGCAAGACGGCTGATCCAAATGCCAATGTCGAGATGCAAAACTTCCGCACATATGTCCACACCAAAGACGGACAGTGGCTCGAGGTCCAGAATCAAAATAAAGCCGGTATAGGTGGCGGACTCTCTGATGCTGATTTTGCCGACTATTATGCCGTCTACGATTCACCTATCACCAATGGCAGTGATGGTGTAGCCTCATTTAAGGCACCGCCTCCTGGATATAACTTCCAGCCCTGGATCAATGGACGCGGTGGCTTTGATAATCAAAATATCGATGGTATTTACGTCTCTGGTCTTGTGCGAGCTGATAGACCTAATGCTAATCTAGTCATGGATCAAGGCGCTGATTGGTACGCTCATGAGGGTGGGACTGCGGTTGGTACCGAAAACTCTAACGGTGTTGGCACCAGCAATTGGCTGCGCCTGACCGATAGCTGGCAGCCGCTGCTCTACTCAACCGTCAGCGCCGATGAGTTGAGACGCAATCCACCACCTGGTATTACAGCCTGATAGTGCTAAAATCTCCAACATGTCAAAGATACTCCTGATTGAAGACGACGACGAAATGTCCACCATTGTGGCCAAGTGGCTAACTCTGGAGCACCACGTGGTGGACATCGCCAAAGATGGTCTCTATGGGCTGGATATGGTGCTGGGCGGTAGTTTTGACGTGATTGTCTGTGACATTAATTTGCCAGGTCTCGATGGTTTTGAAATAGTCAAAAGATTTCGCGATCAAGGCGGTAAAACGCCGGTGATTATGCTGACTGGTCAGGGGCAAATTCAGGATAAAGAAGCCGGCTTTACTGCTGGTGCTGACGACTATCTCACTAAACCATTTAGCGTCAAGGAGCTGTGCTTGCGTATCCGCGCGCTTTTGAGGCGACCCGAGTCGTTTCGCGGCAATGTTAAAGTCGGTGACCTGGAGTTGGATCTTAATGCTCGGAAGATTACACTTTTAGGTCAACCACTGGCGCTATTGCCCACAGACTATGCGCTGTTAGAGTTTTTGATGCATCATCCAGGTGAGGCTTTTACCGTTGATGCCTTGATATCTAGAGTTTGGTCTACTGATAAATGTCCCAGTGTCGATGCTGTGCGCTCCTCGGTCAAACGTATCCGCAAGGTAATCGACCAGCCGGATCGTGACTCTTTGATAGAAACAGTCAATAAAGTCGGCTACCGTCTCTGCAAGAGCTAGTACTGCTTTGATTTTGACCTGGGCATCGCTCTATGGGTCAATTAATGTGGTTGCCCCCGATTTGACAAACTTATTGCATATCTTTGCAATGTGCCCTTATTGCAGGTGTCAAATCAATGATTGACCTAACCGCCCCCCAGTTGATTTTTATATTCAGTTGCCTCGTTTGCTTACTAGCCTTTGTTCTTGGTACTTACGTTGTGTACTCAAGGTTGTTTGCAAATCAGTCTAGCTCTCGACTCACTTTTACATTGCGACTATCCCGCGCTACTGCCAATTATGTTTTACGTCATCAATTACACTTAGCAAAGCGCTTGTATCAGTTGTCGTCCGACGATCGCACCGATAGGATACGAGCTGTTGTGTCTGACTCGAGTTATTGTCGCACTGATCTGGATGTTGAGTTGTTGGACCTTGATGATAGTCACTGCACAATGGTTGTCTATGCGTCCTCTAGACCCTCCGGTGTAATCGATGGCTTTTGCATCTTTACAGATTTTGGTAAGAGCAAGGCTGTGTGCCAGATGATCAAAAGTTTGATGGATCAATATGTGATTGACAAATCAATGGTGAAGGTAAGGAATTCACGCAAAGCAAGAGAATTTACTTTTGTTTATCGTGACTCTTTAGTCTATCGGGATCTGGTACCAAAAGGTACTGCCTATACCAACTGATGATGTCACGCCGATCTTACCGTTATGTGCCTCAATGATTGCTTTGCAAATCGCGAGCCCCAGTCCGCTTCCCGCCTTTGCTCTATTGTCTGTGGGCTCGGCCTGTCTAAAGCGATCAAATATCTGTCCGAGTTTGTCGGCGGCAATACCATCACCCTGGTCGGTTACGCTGATGCGGGCAAAGTTTGCTCCATTTTGTTCTTGTCTTAATTCGCCTCGTACAGTGATTTTGGTGCCTGGCTCGCTATAGTTAAGTGCATTGGCAATTAAATTTATTTGGACCTGCACCAGTCTATCGAGATCGCCAACAAACTCTACGTTTGTACCAGTGTAAGCCAGTTTGACTTTTTTATTGTCTGCCAGTGCTGCAATTGATTCATAGGCTCTGTTGTAGATTGTTTGCGAGTTAACAGCATCGAGGGCTAGTGTGATTACCCCTGATTCCATCTTTTCGATTTCTAGTAGTTGATTTATTAGTGATAGCGAGAGCTTAAGATTGTGCTCTGCTTTGTTGATGTATTGTCGCGCTTCGTCAGGCAATTGATAGTGTCGGGAGTTAACAATCTCCAGTGATGCCTGCACCGAATTTAGTGGCGTGCGCAGATCGTGGCTGAGCATCGCAACAAAATCTTGCTTGAGTTGATCGAGTTGCTTGCGTGCAGATACATCTGTGATTACGCAGTATAGCTCAGCGTTAGCCTGTGACCAGGTGGCTGACCAGGCTGTGTCAAGGAGTGCCGGGAGACCCGCACTGCCAGTGGCACTTTGATCTCCCGTGATGCCAGTTTTAATTTTGGCTTCAAATCGTACAGCGTTTTCTTCAGTCTCTGCTTGCTCTAGTTTTGAGATTACTCTGTCTAGATCCTCGTCACTAATTAAGTCTTCGAGCCTTGCGCCAAGCATGTTATCGGATTGCCAATCCCATAGTTGGGCTGCAGCGCCGTTGTACTCAGTAAGTTTTAAGTCAGCGTTTAGAGAGCATATTGCCTCTGCCGCATTTTCCAGTACAGCTCTTTCTTTTTGGCGCATCTGTGTCAGTTGCTCATGCATCTGGTGTTGGATTGCGTCTATCTGCGCTAGCTCGTCTGTACCGCCGATGGCTGTATCGGGGGCTTCGCCTACCGCCAAAAGGGACGTGTTATGTACAAGTTTATTGAGTCTATTGGTAGTGCTCTGGTTGAAGAATATTGCCATACCAAACGCCATAGCGGCGCTCAATAATAGTGATAACTTTAGAGTATTTCTCAGTTGTGTGTCAAAAGCCGCGTATTCAGTCTGACTCAGTATTTGCTCGTTTTGTTGATCTGCTGTGAGTTGATTGCTGATGGTTACTAGTTCATTGATTTTTGAATGTGCACCGGCCCAGAGCATTGATGCTTGTACATCATTGCCTGCTTGGTAGGCAGTAAACGCGCTATCAAAAGTTTTGTCTATTTCGGCTTCCAGCTCTGTTAGCCTGATCCACTTTTTTTGCAGCTGCAAGTCTGATGTACTGACCAGACGCATAACTTCGATTTTGCCTCTGATTTTCTTTTTGAGATTGGTCTCTTCGGGACCTTCCGAGGAGTTTGCTTTAAATTTACGCGCAATTAGAGTTGTCACCCTTTGCACGTGCAGGTTGACAATGGCGTTGAGATGTTCTGTGAGTTCTCTGGCTCGCACAGCTTTGATGCGAGACTTTTCGATTTGATCGAAGAGCCCTGTCACGTAAGTGACTAGCCCCACTTCAAATAAGACGGGCACTGTAACAAGTATGAGCACTTTATGGGCAAATTTAAGTGCCAAAACCACCGCTCTCCACCAACGTGCTTATTTTAGCACTGGCTAATCTGTCTGCGTTGAGGCAGGAATCTAACATACGAGCTTGTCGTATAATTGCTATGCCAACAGCCTGGAGTAAATGGCAACAGAATGCTTGCCATGTAGTGAATTGCTCGATGTACCAATGTTTTAGTAGGGTCTTAATTGTTGCGTCCATACTTTGGGTGTTGAGCCCAGCAAGTAGCATGGCCCTGTCTTCTGAGGATAAGCTGTCTATGTCCGAGTCTCCAAAGCCCGTTGACACGGTGCCCTCTTGGTTTCAATCTCGCAGTCGGGAGTTTCGCTATCCGATACCGGCAGAGTTCGAATTCGCTTACATTGACAGAACTGGTAAGGTCGTCATGTATGGTCCTTTTCTTATGGCTGAAAGTTTTAGTCACGGTGTTGCCCCTGTCACCCTTTGGATGTACGCAATGGAAGGCGACAAGCTCAAAGTGGACGATAGTTTGAGTTTTCGTCAAATAAGCAATAGTCTCCTTCGCGAGGATGGGACTTTTGTCAAGACTCAGTACATAGTCAAACCATTCATTGATGCTGATTTTGCTGTGGCAAACAACGGTGGGCGTTCACTTATTGTAGACAAAAATGGTCAGGCAAGAGGCTCATTTGATGCCACTTGGGTCGGCAATATGAGTGAGGGACTTATACCGATTTGTGGTGATCAAAGTGGCAATGTAAAAGTCACAGTCTCTACTTATGAGGCTACGCACAATGCCGATGGCGAAATTGAAGTTAGTCAGAGCGGTCTGCCTAAGTGGGGCTATATTGATATTGCCGGTGAGTACGCAATTGCGCCAAAATTTGATCACGCCGCTGAGTTTAGTGAGGGGCTTGCTAAGGTCCAAAAGGACCTACCCTGGACTGCTCGAAGGTCTCGGGAGTCTATGGATGACAGTGGAAAGTCTGCGCAATACAGCCAGGTTGGTTATATCGATAAGACTGGCAAAATGGTCGTGCCCTACAAGTATCAGGACGGACGCTCATTTAGAGATGGCTTGGCAGCTGTGAAATTTGATGATAAGTGGGGCTATATAGATACTGGAGGCACTGTTGTGATCCCCTTTAGCTATGACTTTGCCTTTGACTTTGCTGATGGTCTAGCTGCCGTCGAGCGTGATGAAAAAGTCGGATTTATTGATCGAGCAGGCAAGCTTGTCATTCCCATGCAGTTTGCTGATGCTAAGTGTTTTGATGGCGGTATAGCTCCTGCTACAAGTGATGGTCGCAACTGGGGCTTCATTGATAAATCCGGTAAATTCGCCATAGAGCCTAAGTTTTTGGGTGCTTTCCCCTTCAATGGTACTAGAGCACTTGTGTACATAAAACAGCGTGACGAGATCGGCACCGACGTCAGCGAGGTGCCGTTTTTACTCAAGTTGGCGCAGGCTGCACGTAGTCGCAGTCAAATTGAGCCCGCTCGCGTTATGTTCAAAAGGGTGATTGAACTTGCGCCGCAAAGTGATGATGCTAAAATTGCTCAGGCTTTTATAAAAACGGCACTACCAGCGGTGCCAGTGCCGGAAGCGGCAATTGAGCTGTACGAGAGAGGCTGCGACCTCGCTTCTGCTGACGATAAGAGTGCTTCACTCAAGTTGTTGGAAGAGTGTGTCAAAAAGTATCCGGAATTTGATTGGGCCTATGGAGCGCTTGGGCAGGTCCTCACGATGGATGCAAAGTATGCCGAGGCTGAGACTGTGCTTAAGCAGGTATTGAAGCGCAATCCAGATTATCTTAAAGGCTACTATCGTCTGGCTGAGTTGTATCAGGAAATGGGCAAGCATGAGTTGTCCAAATCCATGTTTGAGAAGGCGCGGTCGCTAAATCCTAAGGATGACGTGTTTCAGGAATAGGTCGGAAGCTCAGATGGTGGAGTGCAAGGCGCTGAAATCAGCGACTAGTCCCACCAAAATTGAATTGTTTTGGTGTTTTTGATTCGGTTGGCTTGCTCTCTCATTGTGGCTGCTTGGGCCGGTCCAGCTTCTTGAGGCATTTCAAAAAGATCTGGGTCAAACAGCCATGCTTCGTTGATAAAGTGACTGAGATCGGCTGGTAGCTTTTTGAACTGAAAGCTAAATCGGTCAAATCCCAAGCAAAGTAGATCAAGTCCAAAATCCTGATTCCATTTTGCTACTTGATCTGCCACCATCACATTTTCGACGTTGTAATTGGGACCACCTGTGCCGACATAAGTGATTAGATTTTCTGGCGCAATTTGCCGTGTAACCAAGCCTATACCGGCTTCGCCATTCAATGTGATGCTTATCTTTGAGTTGCGTCGCCAGCTGGTTGGTCCCAGTTTTTCGATTGTATCTCCGGGACGCATAAAGAAGTGCTGTGGTTCGAGCGGTTTGTTTGGATCATATTCAAAGTTTTGTGAGCTCGGGGGTGAGCACATCATCATAAAATTTTCTGGTGGCATGGTGTCGTCAGTGATGTATGTACCATCAGGAGACATTTCGCTGGGCAATATTGAACCCATAATCCGAGCAGGTAGCCCGTTGTCCTTCAAATATTTGCGGTATTCATCCTCGCTATGAAATTCCATGGTGAATTTGTTGCGACCTACACAAAAGGCGTCATAGCCCAGCGGTTGCAGTTTATGTTTTAAGTCTTTAACCGCCTCTGTTGATGATGCACCAGGTAGCATAAACAGTAGTCCTTCAATTGGCTTGTAACGCTCTTTGAGCCTCACATCCTTGTATTTTCTTTCAAATTCAGCACGCCTGTCTTCATCACTTTTCTTTTGACCATCGCGCTCGATGCGGTAAAGCTGACGACCTGATGATTTTGCCAGCTCGTCGGTTTCTTGTTTTAGATATGGTATGAATTTTGCTAAAATTCTCGCTCGTTGGTCGACGATTTGATTGGTTGGCAGAAACCGCTGTCGTAAGACGATAGACTTTTTGTTCTCTTCCAGCATGTGCTCGATAGCGCTGGCGAGTTCTGGGTGCTTCTTGCCCTCTAGTCGTGCCTCAGCAATATCTTTCTCGCTCCAGTCGGAGTTTTGGCTTGCAAGCTGCTGCCCCTCATTAAACTCGATTGCATCAAAAGGTAAAGTGACAGGTTTGAATGGACCTACACATTTTGCTTTTAGGACAGACCAGGCGGCATCGCTGAGTTCAAACGGTTTGTTGTTGCCTTGTGCGTTAGTCACTAGTTGATCCTTCGCTTTATCTTTTGGCTTTGCCAGGACAAGACAATCTGTCCAAAGTAGTCCCGTCAATAACGGGACTAAAGATAAAGAGAGCAGATTATGTCGCGCCAGCTTTTGCACTTTAACTTTTGCTTTGAGTAAAACGTTTATTTTAGCTCAAAACCTACGGGTAATGAAACTTGCGATGTCAGAGATTTTGTAGCGCTTTTTACCTAGTGCCGCAAGGCTGCTTTGTACTGTCCATAAGTCGGTATAGTATCGTGCATCTTGTCAAAGACGTTATTGATTTTGCGTCCCTGAGTCATATTCCAGTATGGTTCTGCGATTTTATTGCCGATGTATTCACCGGTCTTGTAACCAAGGAGCGGACCCCAGGCTACGCCCACCGCAACCCCAGCTATTCCTGCATCAATCGGGTCTCCGCTCTGAAGTAGCTTTAATCCCCCCGCTCCATAGCCGGCCAGCACACTTATACCGATGCCTGCATTCGGTGGTATCAGCATGGCGCCTGCTTCTACGACAATACCTGCGGCTATACCAACTTTTGCGGATTTCTCAGTGAATTTTTCTTTGTAGTTTGGCTCAATATCCATTGTCGCTTTTGGGTAGCTCTTTAGATTTTGAATGTCGTTGTATGCGATTGCGTCTTTGCTGGCGTCAGTTCGGTCCAGACCGGATAGAGCTTTGATGTTGTGTGCCGCAAAGTCAATCATCTGCTTCTCTTGTTGGTTGTAGCAGGGACTTTCTTTTTCCTGTGCCAGTTTGTTAGCCGTTAGTGGCTCGTATTTGTTAGAGCGGCTGATCGATTCAAGCAGGCTATTAAAGACTGTGCCTCTGGACTTGTCACCATCATCAGTGATGCGCGTTTGCATGCTTTCGCGCATTTCTTCTGTTGCTCTGCATGCATTGTTATTGATTGGGGCGGAGATTGCTTTGCTGCCGACAAATTCGTTGCTCAGTGCTTGTGACGCGTCTTGCCCGGGGGTTGCGGCCGACGGTTTATCGGTGATTTCTGCCATTTATGTACCTGTCTAAGAAAATTTGGAAACATGGCAGCACTATAAAAGTTGCTCCGTGAATATCTCGTGAGTTGGTGACCACGCCATGTGACTGGCTGTCTATCATCCACTTGGCTAGCCTGTGTGCTGCCTCCAGGATGATGTGTAATATCTGCTAGTCTGAGATGCTGTAACGTGTATGATCTTGGCTGTAATCGCGGGCAGGTAGAGATAACTTGAGTAAGCTGACAAAAAAATGGAAAGGCGTTGAGCGCGATGTCAATATCGGCGCTGGCAATGTCGCTTTGCCTGGTCACCTCTGTGTGCCTGATGGCGCTCGTGGCATAGTTGTCTTTGTCCATGGTAGCGGTAGCAGTCGCCTCAGTCCACGTAATCAGTATGTAGCCAATGCTCTGAACAATGCAGGATTTGCCACTTTGTTATTTGACCTGTTGACAAAGGCAGAAGAAAGCGAAGATGTGATGACGGCTAAGCTGCGTTTTGACATCGAGCTTTTGACTGAACGTGTCATTGAGGTAACTATGTGGCTCAAGCAAAATGCCGATGTTGCCGATTTGCGTATTGGTTACTTTGGTGCAAGTACAGGAGCGGCAGCGGCAGTGGTGGCGGCTACTCAGTTGCCGGAGTCGGTAGCGGCAATAGTCTCACGCGGTGGTCGACCCGACCTGGCTGAGGTGCTTTTGCCGACTGTGACGACACCGATTTTGTTGATTGTGGGCGAAAAAGATCAGACCATAATTAGTCTCAATCATCATGCGCTGCAAAACTTGCCCGCCCAAACCGAAAAAGCCATGAGTATTGTCCCTGGAGCTACTCATTTGTTTGAAGAACCAGGTGCGCTGGAAATAGTAGCGTCGCTGGCTGGCAAATGGTTTGAAGCGCATCTATACTAGCTAGTGTTTTAGTGCAGGCGCCGCAATGTAGATTCGCATCGGCGCTCCTTCGTGCCCAAACCCACTGGCTCCGGCAGTTTCATATCGGTCATGTCTAATCGCCTCGACCTCATTACCCATCGCGTCATTAAATCCGTCGCACACATGGAAGAGGTCTAAAGTTTTACCACCGCTTTTTAGGGCGTCTATCAAGTGGCGAGTAAAAATACTATTTTGATAAGTCTTTGATTCCCATGAGAGTGGTCCGCATCCGACAAATGCCAGACTGGCTGATTTTGATAAGTCAATTAGGGGTCCGATGCCCGCACCTCCTCCATTGTTTAATTTTGCATAGTCCGCGTCTTCGATAATAGCTATGGTCTTGGGGTGTATTTTTTTGATAATGGACTCACTAAAATCTGTCATCTTTATGGCTGTTTGCTCTATGTTATTTAGCCCAGTAGTGGGCATCGCCAAATAAGGCTCGCCATCTTTGGTGAAATGCGGCAAAGTGCCGCGTGTGCGGATGTATATGAGCATTAAATCGTTTTTGCCAACACGTCCGGCAAATTTATCGATGGATTCTTCGATAGTTGTTTTCGAGGCATTTTCTGCCGTCAATAATTCGATGTTTTTATCATCAAAATTGGCATCATCAACCAGATACTTTTTAAAGTCGTTGGCATCTTTGGTTGCGTATTTGAGGTTCCATGTTGGCTCAGCAAAACTGCCTACGCCAATTACTAAAGCCCATTTGTTAGTAAATCTTTCTGTTGGTGTTATTGGTGGCTGTGCTTCAGACTGTTGTGCCCAGCACGGCTGGGTAAGGTGAAAATCCAGGCAGCCAGCTTGTAGCAGGGCAAGCAGGAAGAGTAAGAATGTGATTGAGTTTTGATTTTTCATTTGGCCACGAGTTCTGGCAAATAATCTTCATTTACTTCTTTGGGCACAGTGGCAAACATCATGTTTTTAGTTACAAGAGGCATTTGCTTGCTTGAGGTATAGCAATACCAGCCGGTTACTTTGTTGTCATTGAAGTTGATTTTGACATGCGAGCCGTCTCTTTGTAAGCAGCCTGTTGAGCTATATAAGTTATAAGTGAGACTTTTGATTTCGCCTGAGTAATTTTGATACTCAAGACCGGCCGGATAACCAAGCAGCAGTCTGACCGTCGATTCTTCCATGCCGACTAGACTGTATTCTTTTAAAAATCGTCCAAACATTTCTACTCGACTATAGGGCGCCTGTTTCATTTTTTGGAAGTAGTCTGGCATAAATTTACCGGTGTTAGCCAAGACCCGCTTTATTACTCTATCTTCGGCAACTTTCGCAAATTCTGTTCCTTCTGTCTCTTTGATGTTAGGTGCTATTGCCCTGGTGTATTTAAGTACTTTAATTGGGTCTATAAAGGCTGCGTTGTATTGACGAGCGTTAGTTGGCGGATGGCTTGGTCTGCCTTGAGGATCGTAGTAGTGCATTCTTTCTTCTTCCCAGATGTTCAAAACAGAGTCTGAGGGAAGTTTGTTGAGTATCTGAGATGGGTCACTATCGGCGGCTTTGCCCAGTGATGATACGCCTACTAAAATTGCATCTGGTGGCAACGTAAAAGCCATTCGCGAGCCGTTTTGGTCGACTAAGTAGCGATTGGTGCCTATGATAAATCTATCTCCAGGATTAAACTCTGCGGCAAAGTAAATGCCGTTACCCACATAGCTGAGTATGGAGTATTTGGCTGGAAGAATTACTTTGCCGTTGCTATCGCACAGACCATAAGCATCACCGTTGCAATCGCGATAAGCTTCGCTAAGGATTATATATGCTCTGGCACTAGTTGAGATTGATAACAAAATACAGAGAATGGCAAGCTGGTATACAGCTTTGATGCGCCAAATTACTGTATTTTGTCTGTTTGCACGCATTGTTCACCACTGGTTTATGGATGCATTATACGCAAGTGTCTCTTATATCGCTCAATATGGTCAGACTGGTAACCTCCACGTTTGTATCGGCCTGCTGTATGCTTTGCTATTGGTATATGCCATAATCACGGCACTTGATGCGCCAGTGCAACAAATCACCGCAATGCTCCAGAGTAGTTATTTGGTTATGGCTGTTTGTCACTTAATTCCACGTATTTTAGTGGCTGGTATCGTCAGGATGCTGGCCTCTGTTGCTTTTGCTTTTGCGCTCTCAACCAATGTGTCAGTCTTTGCTATCGACAAGGCTGTGCCACCGCCGGTCATACCGTCTAAGACCGCTGAGCTGGTTGGCATAGAAGAGGCGTATTTTAAAAGTTTGAATTTTGGACGCAATGAAAAGGGCATTCAGTTGGTTGATGCCTATATCAGCAAGCACAAAAATAGTGCATACGCGTTTTACCTTAGAGGGCTGGGAGCGCATCATAAGGCTTACTCGATGTTTGGCAATTATAGAGACACCTTTAAAATCTCAAAAGAATTGCGTGCCGCTGTTAAATCCTACGACGATGCTTATAAATTAGGTCTGCGCACTGCCTTGCTTTATTATCAACGCGGTGAAGCTCAAATGGCTCTGCACATGGCTCAGCAGACCGAGATAAATGCAAGAAAGAAGATCAAGCGAGACCCTCAAAGGGATTGGGTGTGGGCTTCTAGGGGCATGATTTATGCAGCAATTGGTGATGATTCTGTGCAGTCGCGTACAGATATTCTCGTCAAGCGCGCAATTAGTGATCTGGATCAATCTATAAAATTGGAGCCTACTCTCGGCGCGGCCTGGGGCGCGCGCGGTATGGCATATGGTGCTCAGGGCAATTTTCGTAAAGCACTCAGCGATGCTCGCAGAGCCATGGTGCTGTGCCCTAATATTCCCAGTCTGTACTATGAACACGCTGTGATTTGTATGCAAATAGGTGCCTATGCAACTGCTCGTCAGTCTCTTGATACAGCTATTAGGTTGGAGCAGGGCAATCCTATGACACTTTTGCTGCGAGCGCAGTCTGCGCTCGCCATGTATGATAGCAAAGCTGCCGAGGCTGATGTAGCAATTGTGCTCAAGCAGGATCCCACTAATGCTGCTGCTCTTACTTTGCAGAGCATCATCGGCATGAGGCAAGGACAGCCCGAGCAAGCAATGGCTGATTTGATGGCGGCAGATGATAGTCAGAATAATCTTGCCACTACCGGCGGTGGTGAGGCGAAACTTAATGCTGTCACTGCTCGGCAGCTACTGACCAAGACCCTTGCGCAGTATCGACTCAGGCCTGCTACTAAAAGCACTCAAAATCTATATGAGATTGGCATGCTGGAGTTTGGACTGCATCATTGGGCTGACTGCGTTAAGCAGCTAGAGCCTTTGCTTGCCAGTAGCAAGACTACGGAGAGTACCGAGTTTCACAGTGCATCTCTTTGTGCTCTCGCTCACAATTCTCTGGGGCAATCACAGCAGTCTCTAGCAGTTCTCGATAAATATAGTCGTCTTGCCGCTGGCAAAGGTTTTGCTGGGTCAATCGTGCGCTATCTGGCTGGTCAAATAAATGAATCCCAACTTGATGCTCTGGCTAAAAATAATCAGGACCGGACGCTGGCTAACTTTTATAGTGGCGCCAGGCTGGCAAGGATTGGTAAAGGTACACTCGCTAAGCAGCGGTTGACCTGGGTGCAAGACCACGGTGATCATCAAATGGATCAGTATTTGCTAGCTATTATGGAGCTTGAGCTTTTACAAAAGGCAAAGCCGGTCACTTCCGCTGATTGAGGAGGTGGACAAAAATCATGGTTGAGCTTGAGTGGTCTAAGTCCGTAAATGTCTTAAATTAACCGTTGGGATAGTGATAGTATTATGCGGTGAAAATTAAAACCGCTATGGTGATTTCGCTTACTGCTTGGGTCCTGGGGTTACTACTCTGGGAGTCGCAGCGTCCTTTGCGCAAGGATAGTCAAAATAAAGGTGAGCGTATTGCACGCAATCTGAGCATCGCCATTGTTTCTGGTGTGTTTTTGCAGCTAATAGAAGCACCACTTATCACCTGGCTCTGTCAGCGAGTACAAAATGGCAAGATGGGTCTGCTAAATATTGTGCGCATGCCAAAGTGGCTCAAAGCCCTGGCGAGTATCCTGGTGCTCGATTATACGCTCTACTTGTGGCACGTCTTAAACCACAAAGTGCCGCTTTTATGGCGCTTTCACCTGGTGCATCACATCGATCTAGATTTAGATCAGTCCACGGCTTTGCGCTTTCATTTTGGCGAGATGCTCATATCGATTTTATGGCGTGTGATGCAAATTAGAGTATTTGGAATAGATCGATTTTCGCTTGCCTGCTGGCAAGTTTATCTTATGTTTTGTGTGCTCTTTCATCATGCCAATGTGCGCCTGCCGCTGGCTTTTGAGTCGGCACTTAATCGCTATATCGTGACGCCCAGGATGCATGGACTGCATCACTCGGTGGTACAGTCTGAGACCGATAGTAACTGGTCCAGTGGACTGACCATCTGGGATAAAATACACGGTACTTTTGTGCCATTTGAGCCACCACATCAAGTTACAATTGGCGTGCCAGCTTACCGTGAGCAGTCTGAGACAAGACTAGTAAAGATGCTCAGACTGCCATTTGGCAAGCAACGCAATGCTTGGCTCCCACCATACCGGAGTGTGTAATGCAGCCAGACGACAATAATGGCAATTTGCCGCTTGAGCAAAGACCTTTTAGAGTGCTCCTTATCGCTGGCTCCAATCGGCGTCAATATAATTGTCCTGGTGTTGATTCTAAATCTCGTGCTTTGATGTTGCGGATGGCCGATAGTCTGCCGCAGGAGTGGGAGATTGATGTTGAAGACTTGGGTAATGTCTACGCTCAGGAGCGCATCCAGAGCTGTAATAGCTGTGTCAGTACAGCTATGTCCCTTTGTGTCTGGCCCTGCAATTGTTATAGACCAAATGATCGAGCCGAGCCAGATTTGATGTGGAATCTCGACCTCTATGCGCGTTTAGATCTAGCTGATGCCTGGGCCATAATCGGTCCGGTCAATTGGTATGCGCCCACCAGCAGTCTCAAATTGATGTTTGATCGATTGGTCTGTATGAGCGGCGGCAATCCTGATGAGGACACAATTAAGCACAAAGACCCGGAGCTGGCAATGGCGCTGGAGCGTACTGCGCAATGGCGAGAGCTGTCACAAAATCATCTTGAGGGTCGCAGTGCCGCATTTTTTTGCTATGGAGATGAGGGGGGCACCGAGATTGGTGCAGACGGCAGACCAGAGCTTGTGCGACATAAGTCTTATTTTGATCCTGCCCTTGAGCCCTTTAAACAAATGCGGGATGCTTACGCACCGCTTGTCTGGCAGTGCCGTTACAGTGGTATTGAGGTGCCAGAGGTGTTGTGGCAATACGCCAGTCTTGGCGCTGGTAAGACCTATAGCCAAAATCAAGCTGAAGACATGGTCCAGTCCTCTGACTTTATGGCACAATTTGATCTTTGGGTCAAAGAGTTTGCTGACTTTGTTGCCACAAAGGGTAAAGTGCCTCCGGGCCGTTACCGGGCTTTTGGTGTCAAACGAGGTAGTCCTTTTATAAAGGAGATTCCACTGGCCTGGCGTGAGCTTAAGATGCGGCTGGGCCGTGCTCCGGCTGGCTCATCACCAGCTGAGCAAGAGCGTCTTGGTATCAATCGAGATGTGACATTGTTTCCCAAGGGCAGTGAGCGCAAACGTTTTTATAAGGCAGTCAGACCGGATAAAAATAGTAAAGCACTAGACAAATAGTAAGGCATCTGTAATAGACCAATGATCAAACGCAAGGGCAAAAGTAAGCACAAAGGTGAGTACAGACCTCTGTACAAACATTCGACACTTGTTAGGTTTGCTGGGCTTGGGGCAGGTATTGCCTGTGGTGCTATTGTGGTAGCTCTGTTTGTGCCACCAATTAGAGATCGGGTTTTTGCCACCAGGCTGTGGCCCTGGGCTTTGCCCTGGGATACCAATATAGATGAGCTGGCTATGCTTAAGTCCTTAGCTTTACCAGGTGATGTGCTGCTGGAGTCCAACTTGCATGGCTGGCAGTGGGTGGCCTTGAGTTTGTTTGCTACTCAAACTAGCTGGGTGCATGCAGCTATTGTCGATCATGACTACAGTCTGATCACTGTCCACGGTAAAGCCACCAAGCTCGACTGGAGTATCTATCATCAGTGGGGTAGTACGAGGCTGGCTTTGATCAGACCTCCATATACAGGTAGTGATCAAATAAATGATGTGCTTGCCTATGCCAACTCAAAGCTTGGCACTGGTTATGACCCCAGTTTTAGAGAGCATGCTGGCAGTTGCAATGGGCTTGTGGGCAGTGCTCTTACACAAGCAGGAGTGCCGGTTAAAATGCGCAGATGTTACGGACGTGATATCTATGCTGCCGATAGTTTTTTTGCCATACCTGGCGCAGAGGTGGTTTGGCATAGCGACAGTGGCCGCTGAACAGTTGAGTCTTTTTAATGCGGGAACCAAGCTTGGGCTTGCACCGACTAACTGACATCAACACCACCGACTGATTAACAGCTGAGCTGTTATTGATTTTGCCAGGTCTTTTGTCTGGCGCAGTCTATCAGTCTAAAGAGGAGAAATTATGAATCGTTTAGTCAAAACAAACATGTATTTGACAGCTGTTGTAGCTGCCTGCTTGTTTAGTCAGACAGTATCTCTAGCTGATGAAATGAGATCTAGTAGTGTAAGCACCGAAACTCCACTAGGATCTGCTTCAACTAAAGTGTCATCACGCACTAATGCTAGTGGCTCCAGCACCGTGATCAAAAAAGAAGCCTCGGGCTTGGGTGCCGCTGCGTCCAATACCATTAAGGCTGAGACCGGTCCTGATGGCGCCACAATCTCTAAGGAAGACGCCTCAGTGCAGGATAATGGTGATGGTAGCGTCTCTGCCAACAAAACAGAAGAGAGCCACACTATGACTAATGCTGGCAGTGCTCATCAAAAGGTCAAATCCAGCACAACCGTAGGATCTGATGGTAGTAGCGCCACTGTAAAACAGTCAGCAAAGACAACCATTAGTCCTTAAGGTCTAAAACCAAACTGCAAAGCTAGAGGCGCTGGCAGATTGCTTGAGCAACATCTTTTGTTTGATGTTTAATCTCGGGCACTGCCACGCTCTCTAGCAATGTGGCTTTGAGCATTGGACCGATGGCAAAAAGCGAATCATTTACTATGCCATCTGCTGATATGACCTGCCCCTGCTCGGTGCAGTTGATACCGAGTCTGGTGGGATGTAGGCTAACCAGTTTGCGCTCGTAGAGGCTGGTCAATAGAGGGCTGTGGACTGAGGTCGGTGCTGCCTGTGGACCGGTGCAGTTGATTATCTTTTTGACTTTATATTGCTGCACCACGCCGGTACCGCGCGTGGTTATTTGCACATTGGCAAAGTTGTCTGCCTCGCTTACTCTGGCCAGGCGTCCTGCCACTACACGCAGTTGTCCGCTCTTTTGCATAGCGTGTATCTTTTTAGCGATAGTTGGTGCCATGCGATGTCTGTGCACATCCCAGTAGGTCTGTAGATATCTGGCAAATAAACGCTTTTGTGGCAAATCAAGATTGTGCCACCACTCTTGTGTCACCGCTCTCAGTCCATCCACTACCGGTCGCCATCCCTGCACCCTGGCGCTCTGGCGCACAAAATGCAGAGTCTGGGTTACTTTGTTTTGCTCACTGCCGAGAGCGGCGAGAGCAATTTGAGAGGGAGACAGGTCTGGTTTATCGAGATGCTGTTGTGGTATCAGTCCATGTCTTGAGACTGCTATCACTTGTCCTTTGTGGTTGTGTTGCAAGAGTTCCAGGACTTTGTCGACTGCTGTTAGTCCCGTGCCTACAATCAAAACATCATCGTCGGCTTTGATTTTAGCGATAGCTTGTTTGTCCCAGGGATTGTGGATATAGCAGTCACTTTGCTGGCTAAAGTCACCGAGCCATTTGGGTTTGTTGCCAGCTAGATTGCCCAGTGCCAGGACTACCAGAGTGGCGTTAATGGTGGTACCGTCATCTAGATGCAGTTTATAGCCAGCGTCCACGGGCTCGATGTCTTTGACCTGAGCTTTGATATGCTCTACGTTGTGGCGGATGTCGGGGACAGTACTATCATTTGTTGCTTGTTTGTGCGGTTTGATAGCTTGCGCTATTAGCTCACTGACATAGCGACCAAAAAATTTGCGCGGGACAAAAGTCTCGGGCGTTACCTCTGGTAGATGCTTACGGGCGTAGTTGTAAAAGTGATCCGGCTGATCGGCAAGAGCGCTCATGCCAGCTGCTGGTACGTTGAGTAAATGCTCATCGCAATCAGTGCTGTAAGCCAGTCCCAGACCAAGGGTTTGGCGCGGCTCGATGATGGTGATGTGCAGGGCACTTTTTGACTGACGTAATAGATGCAGTGCCACCATGGCACCACTAAAGCCACCACCAATAATGGCGACTCTGTTTGTTGTCTCAGTCATTTTGTTTTTAGATCCCTTTGAGCTGCCAAAAGCTCGCTGGTGTGCGAGGGGATATTACTGACAGTTTGACAAAGTTGGCTGGACCACGAGCGGCAATAGGTAGACCGCCTGTGATGATGACAATGTCCTGAGCACTGACAAAGTTTTTCTTGAGCAAAGTATCTTCGACTAGAGCCAGTGTAGATTCAGAGTCGCTAACTTCAGTGAGCATTACTGGAGTGGTGCCCCAGGTCAATGAGAGCTGGCGATAGACATGGGTCAATTGCGTCAGGGCAACAATTGGTGCTGGTGGTCTAAATTGCGATATCAACCGGGCCGTTGAGCCGGACTTTGTAAAAGTGGCGATTACTCTGGCTTTCATGTCGACAGCCATGGCGCAAGCAGCGTGGGCGACAGCGTGAGCTGAGCTGTACAGCTCGTGTTCGTGGAGTTTTGAGCGGTCCTGACTGGTTTCGGCTTCGTGAGCGATGCGGTCCATCATTGTCACGGCTTCTACTGGATAAGAGCCCATCGCTGTTTCTTCTGAGAGCATGACAGCGTCGGTGCCATCAAAGATAGCGTTAGCTACGTCGGAGGCTTCTGCTCGGGTTGGTCTCGGGTTGTTAGCCATTGAGTCCAACATCTGTGTGGCTGTGATTACCGGCTTGCCTTTAGCGTTAGCGCGGCGGGTTATGAGCTTTTGAGCTGGAGGTACTTTTTCTGGTGGCAACTCTACGCCCAGATCACCTCTAGCGATCATGACAGCATCGGTTACTGCCAAAATTTCTTCTAGCTGATCTAGAGCTTCTGGTTTTTCGAGTTTGGCAATCACCATTACTGGTGGCCAGTGGTTACCAATTTCTTCTTTGAGATCGATAATGTCCTGCGCGTCTCTGACAAAAGACAAAGCGACAAAATCGACTTCGCAAGCCAGTCCGACCTTGAGATCGGCGTAGTCTTTTTCGGTCATAGCGGGGATAGACAGACGCACGCCGGGGATATTAATACCCTGGTGATTTTTGAGGATGCCACCGATAACAATCTGGCACTCTACATCGGTCTCATTGGTGGAGAGCACTTTTAGCTCAATCAAACCATCATCAAGCAGGATGCAATCGCCTGGTTTTACTTCTTTAGATAATGGCGCATAGTTTGTTGCTACAACTTCAGCACTACCCTCGACAGGACGATTGGTCAAAGTAAATGTTTTGCCTGTCACAAGCATTACAGGCTCATTGTCTTTGAGCTTGCGCGTGCGCAGTTTGGGACCGGAGAGATCGAGCAAGATGCCGATTGGTTTTTCCATGCGGCTACTTATCTCGCGCACGTCGGCTACTACTGACTCGATAAAGTCTTTGTCAGCGTGTGAGCAGTTGATGCGCGCCACGTCCATGCCGGCATTGATCATCTCAGCCATTACTTTGGGGTCACGACATGAGGGGCCAATGGTGGCAATGATTTTGGTACGAGTATTCCGCATCAGGCGTGATTGATTCCCTTTTTCGATCGATTCTATTGTTTTCACAGGCTTAATTTTTGGTAGCGCCTTCGAGTGGCTTGGGCATAGACTTTTTGGAGAAATGGCTGAGATCGATTTCCTGGAACAGGCTATCGGTATCTTCGATTTTGGCCAGTGATGCTTCGTTGACTGCGCCAGATTTGATCATGTTGTAGATCAAATTGAAGCGCTCAACGTGCTCGTTGAATCTCTCCACAGCATAGTCTTTGGCTTGGCCAGTGGTGACCAGGAAGGGCCAGTCCGAAGACTCAATCAATAGTTGTTCTCGAGCGAGTTGACGTGCTGCACGTGTTATCAGTTTGTCGTGGAACACTGTGGGCATGTCGGCAACTTCGGCCATTTGCTTTTCGCATTTATGGATAAGAGGCCACATCCACTCAGTCTCGTTGTTGAGCCACACTTGATAGTGACCACCCGAGCCCCATGATGATTGTTTGAGTTCGATTGTCTTTTGTGGCGGGCAGGCATCTAGATATTTGCTTGCCTGGATCATGTTGACGTTGGTGTAAGTGTTGAGCTTGCGGATTACATCCTTGAGCCAGCTTACGCCTTCAAACCACCAGTGACCAAATAGCTCAGTGTCAAAAGAGACCATAATCAGGCCTGGTTTGCCAGTGGCTTTGAGATGGTTGGTCAAGCACTCTTGCACAAAGCCGACATAGTGATCAGCGTTTTCGTGCATGCGGCTTTCGGCTGTTTCTGGGTTGTAAATTTCTTTGGCGCCCAGGTCAGTGTTTTTGGAGGTGAGCTGCCAGTAGTGCAGACCGGAGACATCGTCTTTTTTGTGAAACTCGCGATAGCTGCCATCTCCTGGATAACCATGATCGGCGGACCAGACCTGGTAACCAGCGGCTTCGTGTCTGCCCATTACGGCTACAGGATATTCTTTGAGCCAGAAGGCTTCGTGAGTATCGAGTCCGGTATCACCGGTGGTGAGTGATGGTACGTATTGTACTGAGCCGTATGGTCCAACTACGCGACGTACTTCAGCTGTTTGACCGCCTTTGATCACAAAGGATTCGGTAAAGAAGTATTTGAGACCGGCTTCATACATAAACTTTTCGATGCCGGGGCGACCATTTTCTTCTGGTCTGTAAGCACATTCTGGTAACCAAAAACCTTGCGGTGCTTTATTGAAGTGTTTTTTGTAGTTGTCTACGCCAGTTTTGTATTCAGCCTGGATTGAGACATCTTCTTCTAATAAGGGAGAGAAACAGTGTGTGGCTGCTGAAGTGGTTATTTCGATAGCGCCAAGGTCTTGATACTTTTTGAAGCCGCCAATGATATCGCGGTGCCATCTGTCTTTGAAATCTTTTTGAATGCCAAGGAACCAGTTGAGATAAAAGCGGGAGAGATGGTGAAACTCTGGATTGGCTTTCTCACCGCGGTTGGCATAGCGTACTTCGTCTTTGCGGGCGGCAGCGATGCGGTCAGCTACGTATTTTTCAAAACCGAGTTTGAAGTGCTCGTCAGCTAACTGTTCGCATAGTACTGGGGTCAAACCGATGGTCAGATTAGCGTTCAGTCCCTCAGCATGCAGGTCGGCTATGGCATTGAGCAGCGGTACATAAGTCTCCGCCATGCACTCATAGACGCTTTCTTCACCAAAGGGCCACATACCCGCCTTTTTGTAGTAAGGCAGGTGGCTATGTAACATAAAAACAAAAGAGCCGATGCTCACGTACTCAACCTCTTAGCATGGGCATTTATGCCCGACCAGTGATGACTTGGGGATGTGATACCTGGTTGTGCAATAAATGCGATTTATACTGTCTCTACATTGCTTGCAAAGAACATCGAAAATATAGCAATAGCCCACACCCGAGGTCATCCACGGCAGGTCACACTGTAACTAATCTTTATTGGCTATCAGGGCTTGTAGTTTGCTTAGAACCTGAGTCTGGCGCCCCTTTGATATCAAATTCAACTTGTTCTGTTTGAGGCTCTTGAGAGCCTTTGCCGGGTGGAATATCAATCTTTGTTTCATTTGCTTCATCTGGATTGAGCGATTGTTGCGATTGATTGCGCTTGTCATCGTCTGTAACAGTCGTTGCTGACGGCGCCTCGGCAGCAGTGTCGGAGCCTGCATAAGGGCTTGTCTCAGAGCCGGTGGCTGTGCTGTTTTGAGCGGCACTGGCATCGTCATTTTTTACCGGTGGTTGAGTGCTCAAACCAATCGAAGTCTTAGATGACTTGGGTTCTTCACCTGCTGCTGTGGGATTGACGTCTTCAAGCACTGCTTCGGTTTTGGCTTGAGTGCCCATGTAATAGGCAAATCCAGCCAGGGCTGAAGCAAATACTAGAAGTACAACCAGTGGTACAAGATTTTTGTTCAAAAATGACGGTTCTGGTTTGACCGCTACAGGAGCGGGAGGCGCAAGCTTGATGAGCTCAATCTCTTGCTGTTCGCGTGCTTTTTCTTGTTCTTGCTTTTGCAGTGCTTGTTTTACCTTAGAGTCGAGCAGGTCGAGGTCGCCTGCCATCTGGCTCATTTCTTGATATCTGCTCTCTGGCTTTTTGCTCAGGGCAATGGCGGCAATATCTGAGAGGTCCTTAAACAAGCCCAGGTCAAACTCATCTTTGAGTACCGGCGGTGGAGCGTTGAGGTGCATTGTCATGGTCTCAAAAGCCGACTCTCCTCTAAAGGGAGGACGACTGGCAATACACTCAAAGAGGACGCAGCCCAGAGAATAGATGTCGGAGCGGGCATCCAGCTCTTTGCCTGAGCACTGTTCTGGACTCATATAGAGAGGGCTGCCAAAAACCTCACCCTGGATAGTCAACTGTTCCTGGGTCATATTGCTGGCTGGACGCGCAATGCCAAAATCGACGATTTTTAGCTCCATGCGTTCTTCGTCTATAAGCAGATTGGCTGGTTTGATGTCACGGTGGACAATGCCTTTTTCGTGGGCATGGTGCAGAGCGCGAGCGGCTTGTTGCATCAAATTGAGGGTGGAGGCGAGGCTTGGGCGCCTTTCTTTTAATAGGTCTTTAAAAGCTCGGCCAGGTACTAGCTCCATCACCAGGAAGGGGCGGTCGGCTGATGTTGTATCAAAGTCAAAGACCGAGACTATGCCCGGGTGGTTGAGCACGGAGAGCGCGCGGGCCTCTCGTTTGAGGCGTTTGAGATAGACCGGCTCGAGTGCCACGTCCTCAGAGAGTACTTTGATTGCTACAGGGCGACCCAGGTCGAGCTGTATGGCGCGATAAACCACGCCCATGGCTCCGGCACCGAGCTCACCGGTGATGCGATAGCGACTGCTGATACTCTGGGCAAAATCTGGCAATGCTTTAACTCACAGGTTTAAGTTGCTCGTATGATACCACCTGAGAGCCGTCTTACTTTGGCGCCGCCTATGCGCTAAGCTATCTTCTCAGAGATGCTGTCGGAGATTTTGGGGATGTCAGAAGAGCAGATAATACAACCAGAAGATGCCGAGAATGAGGCGGTTAGCCAGGACGCAGCAAATAAGCCCCGGCGCGGTCGACCGCCTATTGTCAGACCGGCAGGCAGTGGTGCGCCAGCTAAATTAGCCGAGAATAAAATTGTCAGGCTGCTAGAAAAAAATCCACTGGGTATGACTTTGCCTGAGATGGCTGGCGGTGTCAGACAAATTAAGCGTATTAAAACTCTCCGTCCGCTTTTGGCCGATGCCATCCGTACCGGTCTGATTATGCCGGTCTCGCAGCGCGCTGGTCACACTGTCTACAAGCTCGTCAAAAATATGGGACCGCGCTAGCTGGTACAATGAGCCATTAACCCGACGGGATGGTTTATAAGCGAGAAATATATGACAGGCAAGACTGTAAAGATTGGCAATGCTCAAATTGGCAACGGCGGTAAGTTTCTTATCATTGCTGGGCCCTGCGTAATCGAGAGCTACGAAGTGCTGGAGAAGACGGCAAAACATCTGCAGTCACTGTCTAAAAAATACAATTTTGAGTTTGTCTTCAAATCATCTTTTGATAAAGCCAATCGTACATCGGTCAATGGCTTTAGAGGTCCTGGTCTAAAAGACGGACTGGCCATGCTAGCTGACATCAAACGCAATCTCGGTTTGCCATTGCTATCTGATGTCCACGAAACAGAGCAGTGCGAAGCTGCCGGTGCAGTGCTGGATATTTTGCAGATTCCGGCATTTCTTTGCCGTCAGACTGACCTGATTGTGGCCGCTGCCAAAACAGGCAAATGTGTCAACATCAAAAAAGGACAGTTTGCTGCTCCTGGCGATATGAAAAACGCCGTCAAAAAGATTGTCGACTCCGGCAACGAGAATATTTTGCTCACTGAGCGTGGTGCCAGTTTTGGTTATAACAATCTGGTGGTGGATTTCCGCTCGATACCAATCATGAAAGAAAGCGGCTATCCCGTTATTTTTGATGCTACACATTCGGTGCAATTGCCTGGCGGAGCTGGTGATGCCTCAAGCGGACAGAGACAATATATCCCCACTCTAGCAAGAGCGGCTGTGGTGGCTGGATGTGATGGTATGTTTATGGAAGTGCATCCCAATCCAGACGAAGCAAAAAGTGATGCTGCCAACCAGGTGCCACTGATGCAGGTGGAAGAACTATTGGCTCAGGTGCTCAAGTTGCGTGAGGTCTATTTGACTTTGCCCGAAATAAATCTACCGGCTCCCGGTCAGTGCAAGCAACTTGCCGCAATATAGTGATGGTAAAAAAGCATAGCTGTCCAGTCAATGTTGTCTGCTCCGATAAGCGAGTATTGAGTGGGGCGCTCGCCCTGGCTTTGATACTTGGTCCAGTGACCTGTGCGCTACCTGTTGCCGCTAGCCAGGAGCAGTCCAATCCCACCGAATCCTCAATTGCCTCAGACTCACCTGCTAGTGCTGCCGGTGCTGGTGGCACCAGTGGTGGCAATGTTGAATTGCATCCGGCCGCTTTAATTGGTAAAAGTCTCGGTGCCTACGGTGGCGAGGATGTGGTGCAAAAGCTCTTGCGCGGCATGACTATTGTCGGTAAGCAGTTTGACCAGGTCAGCCTCGACAGCGAAGAAAAACCCCGTGAAGGACTGGAAGCTGATAGCACTGTGCGTGTCGTGCGTAAGGGCGCGCGCTGGCGCGTGGATCATGAGCGCCTCAGCTCTACCCCGGAGGGTGCCGAGAGTCGTCCTGTTGCTTATACTGAGGGCTTTGACGGCAATACCGCCTGGATTCGCAATGGCGCTACTACCGAAGATTTGCCGGTGGATTCGGCTAATTTGCTCAACTGGCAAACGATGCCACCAGCCTTGTTTTTGCTTGAAACAAAACGCGCCATGGAAGAAAGTGCCGATGCTGTCGCAGTCACATATGCTGGCAAAGACAAAAGTGGTGCGCACAAGATAGAAGTCAAAAATCTCAAAGATGCCACTCAATCGTTTGTGCTTTTAATTGAGCCTAATTCTTTTCTTTTGACCGCAGTAGAATTTGGTCTGGGAGCCGGTGGCACTAGACGGGTGGCAATTGAGTATGGTGAATATCGACCTGCACTCTCCACTGTCTATCCCTTTAGACAGATGCGCCGCGTCAATGGCAAAGCCAGCGAGCTGTGGATCGTCACTGATGCCAACGCTCTTGATAGCCGTGTTTCTAACAATGATTTTGAAAGACCCGGTGGCACCACCCACTTATCCCATAGCGTTACATTGCCCTTTGACTATTCGCAAAAAGAAATACTGGTCAAAGGTCGACTCAATAACGGCGAAGAAGTTGATTTTATTTTTGATACTGGTGCCAGTGAGACCATTATCGATAGACGTATCGCGGCCGAAAACTTCCTCTTAAAGGAAGGGCAAGCTGCTCTAGCTGCACTATCTGGCTCTATTGCTACTAATACAACCACTATTAGTCGTCTTGAGCTTGGTGGTTTAATCGTCAATGATATGGATGCTCGTATACTCGATTTGAGCGGACAATCGAGACAGCTTGGCCGCAGACTGGCAGGCATAATCGGCACCAATATTATCTCTAAGTACGTAGTCGCCATCGACTACGGCAAAGCACAGATTGCTTTCCATGACGCTGACACTTTTGTGCGCCCTCAAGATGTAGTCTCAGTGCCCTTTAGTAGACGCAGCGCGCCGGTTGTAAAAGTGCGTCTGGGTGCCAAAGAAGAAGTGCAAATGCTGGTTGATACAGGCGCGGCATTTAACAATTTGCCTGCTGCTATAGCAACACGCTATACCGGAGTAGATGCTGTTAAGCGTCTCACTGAGGGCACCGGGCTTGATGGGCGACCAGTCAAACTGGGACGAGTGACAATTGATAACGTCTCTATTGGCGGACGCAATGTGCGCAAGGTGGACTTTACCTATACTGTGCCAAACCCGGCTCTGACGCCTAGTGGTAAACCAGCAGCGCCTGGTGGTGAGTCTAAGTCTCAAGGATTTTTTCAGACTACCAATCTTGGTATCGTCGGCAATCCATTACTAGAAAATTTTGTTGTCTTTATTGACTATAAGTTTCAGCGTATGTTGCTCAAAAGCTCCAGTACAGTCAAGTTGCGTGGTGAGATTGAACAAGCAATTTCCACTGGTGATGACCAACTTATTCAAAAGCGTGACTTTAGACTGGCAGAGCAGGCCTATCAAAAGGCATTGCTTGCTGCCACCAGTGCTGGTGACAAAAAGAATGAAGCGCGAGTGCTTGGCCGTGTCGGTAATCTCAAGCGCATGATGTCTAAAGATTTGAATCGTCCCGAGCACTCCAAGAGCGCTTACGAGTATTTTGTGCGGGCTCAGGAATTGGCAAAGCGTATTGGCGCTACAGAGATAGAGGGACGAATCCTGGCAGATTGGAGTTTGCTCTATCTGGATAAGGGTCAACCTAAATCAGCACAACAGACTATGGACCGTGCGCTCTTTTTGGCCCCGCAAGATGCCGGTGTAAATGTGGACTGTTCGGTGCATCTATATAAGGCCAATCGCTTCCCTGAGATGCAGCGCTACATCGAAAAGGCATTGTTTTTAGAGCCAAGCAACTGGCAAGCACTCTGGTATCAAGTCAAACTGGCAGAGACATTTAACGACCAGGCTAAAGCAATTAGTACTCTCAAAGAAATTTTGCATTATTATCCCTGGTCCAAGCCAGCTCAAGCCAAGCTGGAAGAACTCAAAAAGTCAGCCAGTGAAGTAGCGGCTGCCGCTGCCCAGGCTGCCGGTCAAGCGGAGCAGGCACGCAAACAAAGTGCTGGTGGCAATCAGCAGCCGCTCAAAAATTATGTGCCGTCTGGCAATGGCAGTAGCACACCGCAAAACAACTACACTTTTAAAAAGCCCAATTTTAGTCAGGGGCGCAATTTTATATACGGACCCAATACTACGCCTAACATGGTGCCATTCAGACGTTAGCGCTGAGTGCTTGAAGACTCATTGATTGACTAATTGATTGAATCATTGATAGATCAATCACGGCTTTTGGCTCTTGTTTGACCAGGGTGTAATTAGTTGGTGGTACTATCAGCGGTGCGCGTGGCGCGCTTTTGTACGGCTTGCGATAGATTGACAAACTTGGGACCAAACCAGTATTTACGCATTTCTTTGTAAGCCTGGTCATAACTGTAATTGTCTTCTGTCACCCGCCAGATACCAATTAAACAACCGGTGCGGTCTGAGCCGTGTGCGCAGTGCACAAAGACTGGTGCGCTATTGTCTCTAGCGAGCCGGGTGGTGTCGATAAAAGTCTTGACCTGTTTGTCTGTCGGTGCCTTATCGCTCATGGGTAGATTGATATAGTCCAGCCCGAGTGTTTTTGCTTCATTACGCTCCTGCCGTGACATCGGGGTCTCAGCGCGTAAGTCGATAATTGTTTTGATGCCCTTATCTTTTAGTGCTTTGAGACCCTGGCTTGTCGGCTCCCCACCTCTATATAGATATGGATGGACCTGGTGAAAATTTGGCAAATCGGCTTTTGCCTGGTTTTTTAGCTCCGGCTTGGGGGCGTCCACGGCAGACAAAGGCTGTGCAGATACTGTCTGGCTTACGGTGATAATTGTAAAACCTGCACAAACCAGCATTATTTGCAGGGCTTTTTTGGCTCTCTTTATAGTTGTTGGCGTCATAATCACTCTGTTAGTCTGTGTGTTTGCACAGTTTGATCATGCAACACATTTGCTATCTTCGAACCAGTCAGAAATGCCCTATTTATTAACGTTTGCTAATATTTGTGGTATTTGCCTGATTTATTGAACTTTTTTCTGTCCAATTACGTTTACATCCATAGACCACCGAAAAGGTTGGAGAGTGCCGTGGACCTTACTGACGAGGCGCTGATTACAAAATACATAGAGGATGGGGATATCAAAATCTTCAAGACTCTGGTGCGCCGTTATCAAAGCCGAGTTTATGCCACTGCCTACCGTATTTTAGGCAATACTGAGGAAGCTGAGGAAATCACTCAAGACGCCTTTGTGAAAGTCCATCACAACATCGAAAAATACCGTCAAGCTTCTGCTTTTTCGTCATGGATCTTTCAGATAACTCGCAATCTCTGTATGGATGTTTTGAGAGTGAGGCAGCGCAAAAAGGATCTGACCGTTGTTTCTTTTGATCCCCAGGCGATTGGACCCGAGGACGATGCCTCTCAAAGCAGTCGCACCCTGACCCAGTTGGCTGATCCCAAGCCCGGTCCGGCTCAACATCTAGACGAAGAAGAGCAAGCCAAGATTATTGAGCAAAAACTCAATCTTCTTCCCGAATCTCAAAAGACCGTACTGGTTTTGCACGATATCGAAGGGCTCTCTTATCAGGAAATTGCAGACACTGTTGGTACAAGCATAGGCACTGTGCGCTCACGCTTACACTATGGCCGCATCAAACTAAAAGAACTTCTTGACCCTTATTTTTCTTCTGACTACAAAACTTCGCCCTTAACTTCCAGGTAAACAACGATGGACATTTCAAATTCAACCTGTAGCCAAATGGAGCAAGCTCTAGATGCTTACTTGGATTTGGAGCTTGAGCCAGAGGCTGCTCAAGCTGTAGAGCACCATCTCGAGGCATGTCCTGCATGTGCTTTGCGACTTAAAGAGCTTGAGGCATTGGTAGAGCGTTTGCAGTCTTTGCCAGCGCCTGCACTAAGTCGTGATCTCGCCGATGTCATTGGTGATCGCATTTTGGCCCAAAAGACGACTCCGACATCAGTCGAGTCGTCTGGCCAGGTTGTAGATATTGCCACTGCTAGACGCAATCGCAGTTTTACCTTTTCTCGCCCTCTAGCTTATGCCGCCTCATTTATCCTCGTTGCCCTGGCAGGCAGTTACTTTATTGGCGGTCTCAACATCGCTCAGCAAGATGCAGTCAATAAACCCGCCCCTCAGATTGCTAGCAATGTCAGTCCATCCACTAAGCCACTCGTCGATAGTACGGTCGTAGCATCTACTGGTGCTACAACCACGGGCTCTGCTGACACTGGCGAGCCTGGCTCTAGTCCTGCCACTACTTCAGTGGGTCACAAGACTGATCGTATTGCATCATTGCCTGACGGCACGGGACTTGCCAAATCTGGTAGTCCAGCTCATTCCAGTGTAACTGCGACGTCTGGCAACGCTGCCGTCACTGGTGCCGCTAGCCAGCCTTCTTCTTCTTCTTCTTCTTCTTCTTCTGGTGTTATCGCCAGTTCTTCTTCCCCTGACAATATTTCTAAGATTACTGCTTCCCAAGGCTCAGGACTGTCCAAGCCAGCCGAGGCAGAGGATTTGATTGCCGATTATGGCGATCCTGCAGTAGATGGCGTTTATGATTTTGGCATCAGTACAAATGAGGATGGTCTTTATGCAATTAAGCTCTAGTGTTACAGGTGGTGCAAGAGCGCTCTTGTCCGGGGCTTTTAATAACCGCTCTTTGCGGCAAGTCCTTTTGATGTCATCACTTGTGCTGCTTTTACCAGTTGGCTTTATCGTAAATGAGTCACCAGCTGCTTTTGCTGCTGACAATAAAACTACTGTCAGTGCCGATAGTGATACTAGTGGTAGTGGTACAGAGCTTGGTAGCAGGCGCCGGAGATTTAAAAAAGCTCTGGGTGTCGGCGAGCCCGATGCTGGTCAGTCCGGTGGACCTGCCGGTAGACCGGGAGGATTTGGACCGCCTGGTGGTCCTGAGGGACCTGGTGGACCGGGCGAAGAGCCTGGCTTTGGTCCCCCTGGAGGCTCACCTAGAGGACCTGGTGGTCCTGGCGCACGTCGTGGCATGGGGCGCATGGGCGGTGGTCGTATGGGGGGAGGCATGGGCATGGGCGGCTTGGGTCGCACTCCCCTTGATCTCAGTCAGCTCAATTTGACCGAAGAGCAAAAGACCAAAATCAAATCTATGCGTGCCGAAGTACAGGGCAAAGCCAAGCAGTGTCAACAAAATCTCAAAGCACGCAAGCAAGAGTTGAGAGATCTGTTTTTTGATCCAGTGGCAAGCGAAAAACAAATCCGAGCTAAACACGCAGAAGTAAGGCAAGCGCAAGAACAAGCCGAAACCTTGATGGTGGATGACTTTATTGCCATACGTCAGGTGTTGACTGCTGAGCAAAAAAAACAATTGCCCATGCTTAAGCCTGGTATGCGTGCACGCGGCGGTCCTGATGGTGCCGGTCCTGGTGGACCTGGCGGTCCCGGCCGTGGTCCAGAGTCAGCTCAAAATCCCGAGCGCATGCCTCCGCGCTGAGCTATACATTTAAACTATCGCCCACGATTGTATCTTGCTGTTTCAGCAGCTAGATTCAATTGTTTGTTGCATAATAGAAGGTAGTTTTTCCTCTATAGTGGGGTCGTGTGTTATGCCAACTGTTGTGAAACGCTATCCCCGGTTTTGGAGATCATCCTGTTGGCAAAATGCAACGTGTGATCTGTATTGTGATGAGAAAGTCTCTTATAACGGAGAGGGATCTTGCTACTTTGCTCAGAAGGGGGCTGAAAGTGGTGCCCGTGGTTACATGCTTCAAACCATGGGCGCGGCCGAATATCGAGGTAAGCGGCTTCAATTTACTGGCAAAATCAAAGTCAAAAGCTTAGAAGGAAAAGTCGCACTTTTCCTGAAAGTTCTAGACGCTGTCCCAGAGGTTGTACTTGAAGATCTCATGCCCGGCCGCGAGTTGACCTGTGTTGGAGATTGGCAAGAGCTAAGTATTGTCATTGATATTCCATTTGAAGCCAGGTATATCAACTTTGGCGCTTGTGTTCAAGGCAATGGTGCAATTTGGATTAGTGACTTACTTGTATCCGAAGTTGGCACGGATGTCTGTATTACTGAGTGCACGAGCGCTGATACTAAGCTGGATGCGCCTGCTAATCTTGACCTCAAATTAGTCGATCCTGATACAAATTTGCCTTTTGCCTGGCGTTTTAATTCTAGCGATTCGCATTTCAAAAGTGCAATTAAGCAGCAAGACAATCGCCAATCTTTGTGGATCTTTTCAGACGCTGATTTGGTCCCTAATAGCGGTGAAAGGTCGAGTGCTGTCGGTAAGTTTACTCAGAAATTTGGCTGCATTAATTGGCGGAATCAGAAAGTTCGATTTAGTGCTGATATGAAGTGGCAGAATGTCGGTGACTGGTGCGGATTGATGATGTGGGTTACTGGGGTTCATGGCAAAGTTTTGAGATTCTCTACCATGTACGATCTTAGATTGGGCGGAGATGCAGATTGGCAGCCTGTTACTTGTGTCTTAGATGTGCCGGCTCTTGCTTGCAACATAATTCTTGCATTGACTTTAAATGGGAATGGAGAAGTGTATTTTTCTAATCTTTCATTTGATATAGCTGCGCCAGACGAACCAACAACTGATATGCAAACTGGACCCAAAAATCTGAATTTTGCTGATTAGGCAAGGTCAAAGGTAGGGGCTTTGACCTCCTACTCTGTCTTGTCGAGCAATTTGAATTGCTCATTTTTGTGTCGCTTATCTAGTCCTTTTCTTCTTCTTTTCTTTGAGGTCGGCCCAATCTAGCAAAAAGTCTGGATCGCCTTCCTGTGGCGCTGCATTCATCGGCGGTGGCTTGTCTTCCACCGGTTCTTTTGGCGCTTCTTCTACTTTTTTGACGACTGCTGGTTTTGGTTTGGGTTTAGGTTTTGCCACTGGTTGTGGTGTCTGTATTACCATCGGAGGTCCTGGTATCATGCCGCCGCCATAGACATTGGGAAATGCCGTAGGTGGCGGGGGTGGTACAAAACCTGGTTTGGGCTTGCCTCTATTTGGCGGATTAAAGACAGGCACTGGTGGATAATATGCCTGGGGAAGTGGCTGCAATGTTGGCACCACTTGCGGTATTACTTCTTGGGCTGGTTTTGCTTTTGTTGCTGTCTTTTTGGAGCGCGCTTCAGCCTTGGCATCAGACTCAGAAGTAGCACTATCAACTGTTGGCGCAGCAGCAGTCACTTCTTTTACTGGTTTTGGTTTTTCGGCAGGAGGTGTGGCGGCAGGCTTTGTTGTCTCAGCGGCAACTGCTTTGGTTTTGTTTGATTTAGCTTTTGCTGCCGCCAGTCTTGCCGCTTCTTTGTTGCGGTTTTCTCTTTCTCTGGCGTCACGCTCACGCTCTTCTCTGGCGCGCTCCCCTCTCTTGCGCTGTTCGCGCTCTTTTTCTTCTTTGAGGCGCTGCTCGTTTTCTTTTTTGTGAGCTTCTTCTTTTGCTTTTTGGGCTTTTAGATCATCACTCTTTTTGATGTTTGGTCTGGTGGGCAGACTCATCATCGGCTGGATCTTGCTTGTCTCTGAGGGCTCGTCTTTTGGCTCGGACTCGTTTGTGCTCACAGGCTCAGGCACAGTTGTCTTTGCTGGTGCCACTGCTGATGGTTTGCCTGTTGGTCTTTGAAATGCTTTGAGCATTTCGGCGCCAGGTTTGACTGAGCGAGAGGTCGTGCTCATGGCCAGCACGCGCAAGCTCTCCTGATGCGCGATGGCACCATCTTGGGCGCTCCCGCCATTGCTTGCGAGCCAGCGCACAAATTGCTGTCTGGCGACTAGCGACTCAGGATGAGCTGCCAGATCAGTTTGGATCTGCTCTAGAGCTTCCATAGGTTTTTGTCTGCGCTTTTGTAATTCAGCCAGCTCCATCCGCGCCATAGACATACGGGGATTAATTTTGACTGCCTGGCTGAGATAATTTTCGGCTTTGTCAAAGAGGTCTTGTTTACTGGCTAGATTGCCAGCTTCGTAATAAAGGTCAGCCAAAAACATAGAATTGGCGCCGTATTGTCTGGTCGCTGCTTCGATAGCGGTGCTGTATACGGAGAGAGCGCGCTCTGTGTCGCCTTTGAGCACTGATTCCATGGCAGCCAGGCGCAAATCCATCGGGCTGTCGAGAGATCCCACCATCGCCTGCGCTTGTTGCTCGGGAGAGTTAAATCCTATGCAGACCATCAAGCTCATCGCCACAGGCACTGCCAGAAGACTAAAGGTGGTTTTTTTTATGGGACTGATGCCTGGCATCGTCACCCCCGAGTAATTGCCTGCTTTGATGTTAATCGATAACACCATTCTAATGCCAACTTCATACTACGCCATAGGGAAAGCCCTGAAATAACCAAAACTGCTCAGTTCTTGCTAAAATCAGGCCCGGCCCAAATCAGTGGCCCCTCAAGGAGCAAAAGATGCGCAGAACCAAGCATCAGAAAAATCGCGGCGAGAAGAATTACAGAGAATCGGCAGCCGTGCCGAGCGCAAGCACTCAGAATAGTTCTTCCAGAATCCTTTTGCCTCGCGGCTTTGACCTTAACACCAACATTGGTGAGGGCTTTGGTCCTTATCGCGTCGAGGGTGAGCAGGAAGTTTTGCCCTTTGTTACTTCGGCAAACGTGGCTTGCGGCGCTCATTCTGGCGATCCTCTTTTGATGGAAGCGGCTCTTGAGAGTGTGCGTTATTACGGTTTGAGCCTGGGTGCTCACATTGGATACCCTGACCTGGCTGGATTTGGTCGCAGAGAAATCCACCTGTCATCTGCCGAGCTTCGCGCTTCTGTGCTTTATCAACTCGGTGCTCTATCTGGACTGGCGCGCATTTTTGGCGTCGAAATCACTCAGGTTAGACCCCATGGTTTTCTCTATCGTCAAATGAGCCACGATATCCGTATCGCTACGATTGTTGCCAAGGCAATTGCCGAATACGACCGCTGGCTCGTCCTCATTGGACCAGCGGGCAATACCCTTTTGCAATGCGGTGAAAGAGCCGGCTTGCGTGTCGCTGGTGAAGCCTGGATTGACCGCACCTATGACGCTACAGGCAGCCTGTTGCCTCATACTCATTCCCGTGCCACGATCAAGACTCCTCAGGAAGTGCTGAGACAGGCTAATAGCCTGATTCGCTACGGCGAAGTGACTGCTGCCGATGGTACTCGGGTGCAGCTTGAATTCGAGACAATTCACTTGCACAGCCGTATTCCTCAAGCTCACTACGTGGCCGAAGAAATTAGACGCATGGTGCCAGATGCCAGTGCCCTTACCGCAGAGCCCTTCAGCATTGATTCTCCTGAAGAAAGCGAAGTCTTCCCCAGCCTGGCATACTCAGTCTAGGATAGGCACCACGACCAGGTTATAAGCCAGATTTGAATTGGCTTGTACAAATGCTTGAATGGTTGTCGAGCAGATACTAAGCAGCTTCCAATCAGCTTCCAATCAGGTACTGATTAGCTACAGTGCTTTGTTACGGTATGCGCTGAGCTGGCGGCACGATTTCGTCGTACCAGCTGGCGTAATATTCTGGATAATCTTCACCAGTGGTGGATGTAATCGTTTTTTCGAGGGCTTTGCGAATTGCTTTGCGACCGCCACGGCGGTAACGCTTGAGCCATTCAAGCTCCTTGGGGTCCACCGGCGTACCAGCTTTGATTAGTTCTTTGACTATCTCTATTTCGTGAACAATCGCCTCTGTCTCTTCTTCGAGACAGCGGTTGACAAACTCTTTGCGTCCGGTCTTGCCAGGTATTGGGTCCAGAGTGGGCTTGACCAGAGCGTGCACAAATTCGTGGGCAATACTTATCAGCTTATAGTTACGTGGACACCAACGACCTATATAGATCGTGCGTTTTTTGCGGTCGTAATAGGCCCGGCAGGGACCATCAACTAGTCTGATGCGCACACCGGCTTCTCTTATTTGCTCAATGTCCTCAAGCAGAGTCGGAGACTTGAGCAAAGTCTCCACCATTCGTTTACCGAACTGGCGTTTGAGATTTCTCAATGACGATGTCGTCGATTGAGCCTTGGTCTGAGTTTTTTTAGATTCCGATTTGCGTGCCATTGTTGGATTAACCCGGTATGTGAAACATATACCTAGATAGATTAATTCTATATCAAAAGGTTTCTAAGGGGAAGGCTCTGAAAGTAGGAACTTATGGCGGTTATTGGCACCGGTCATACGCTTGGCTACTGCGTATTAATATTAATTCTGTAATTTGAGCATCAGACTTACTATTTTGCTCACTTCGCTTAAAAGACTTACTCAGTATGACTTGCCTGGCTTCAGGTCAAATCACATTTAAGACCACTTATAGGGAAAACCCTTAATGGGTAAGCACTACACGATTTTAGGGGGATTGTTGCAGAGAGGCTAGGGCGCATCACTACGGCACGCTCGGATGAGATATTTTAGAAATATGGGTTTGAATGGAGTCCGGTTATATAGGGATTACCCTGTCTCATGTGGTGCTAGTCAGTAATGAGCGCTTACCAAAAGGTCCTAAAAGCCGTAGCTCGGTCTCTTGAACTTGAGCAACTTGTGGTCTTTCGTCTGGAAGATAGCGGTAGTGGCGCTGTACTTTCGCAAGTGCGCGACCTGACCTTGCACCCGATTGCTGAGCATACAATGGCAGAGCTTGCTCTTACTGAGTCGTCCCTGACTAAGGCACTCAAGGCTGGCACATGTCTGACATTTACTCATACACTTGCTGCCGGCGGGCGCTTTGCTCTTGATGCCAAAAACGTCAGTATCGGACTGGATGGCAGTAATAACGGCAAAGAGCTGCTTGTACCGATTTTTGATAATTCCGTGCAACCGGCTTTGATGATTGGGGCGCTTGCTGTCAGTGTCAAAAAGGGTGAGGGCGGCAATGGTGCATCGAGTAAAACAAACTACAAAGACTTGTTGCCTCAAATAAGCGAACTTGCTGCACTTCTTGCGCCACATTTAGGCAGCACCGGTCGCAATTCGGAGCAAGCAGTTCAGCTTGGCTTGGAGCGGTGGATGAGGCAGACTATCTGTCGGCTCTTTGCCTCGCTAGATCGCGATTATATGTTGCAGGGTCTTGTCGATAGCTTGGGACGAGCTTTTAGACCGAGTCGTTGTCTTGTGGTTAGACAAATTGGCACAGCTCTTACTGGGGTGCAAAGTCAAGTCAGCCACGAATACGAGGAGCCTGATCTCTCGCCGCTTGGTCTTGGTCGTACTGGACAGTTTCCTCCTTTTGCCATGTCTCTTTTTACTCAGCGCTGCACCGGATATAGTGACATTGCTGAGCTTGCCGCGGCCTATGAATTTACCGAAAAAGAAACTGATCTCTTGTTGGACAATGGCATTGTCAGCCTCGCGGGAGCGCCTTTGACAAATCAAGGCGGGCTCTATGGTGTGGTGCTTTTGGTTAATAACACCAGAAGAAATTGGAGCAAAGTCGAACTTGAGTGTATTGAGACTGTCGTCAATCAAGCAAGTATCGCGCTCAGTCACTGTCTCAATCAACATGAGCTAAAAGACCAGCTTTTTCATTCTAGTTTGATGGGTAATCTCACCGAGCAATTGACTTACGCTCTCGAGACGGCTGTGCGTTTGCCAAAAGCATCTGCAAAGTCTGCTGAGGAGCGACCGATGTTTGAGAGCCCTGAATCAGCCAGTCTTTCTAATCGCGAGATGGAAGTATTGCGCTTAATTGCTTCTGGTTATGCCAATAAGGAAATTGCACAAAGACTATTTCTCACTGAGTCTACAGTAGAATTGCATGCCAGTCGCATCCGCAAAAAACTCAAACTTAAGAGCCGCACAGCTCTTGTAAAATACGCTTGCGATAATGGATTGGTTTAGACCCTTCAATGGGTTCGGGCCGGTTTGCAACAATTGATTTTGAATGCACATAGATTCTGCGTTCAAAATCATTTTTCTTGCAGCGTATAATAGTGGATTCTATTCAAAACAGTCGGAAGTGAATTGATGGATACTCATTTTAAGATTCTACTAAAAAATGGATTTATGATTCTCTATTTAGTATTGCTATTTGCCATGCTAAAAGAAAGTCTAACTCTGATTTTTAGCCTCCTCAATAAAGGTGAGCTTTTAGTCAATTGGAAAAATGGCAACCTTGAATTCGCTGACTTCATTCTCTATTACATGAGCGGTCAGCTGGCTTCGGGCAAGGATGCGCACTCAATTTATGATCCTGCCATGCAGCTCAAATACTTTAATCAGTTAATCAGCCCGGGAACTGTTCCCAAGCCGTTTTTCATGCAGAGTGTGCCGTTTACTTTTGTACTGGTAATACCTCTAATCTGGTTGCCGATAGCTCAGTCTTATATTGCCTGGTTTGTAGTGACTACAGTGTTTGGTGCTGTCTCGGCCTTCCTCTGGTATCGTTTATTTGGCTCAGGGACAATATCCTCATTGATTGCCATTTGTAGCACAGCCGCTAGTTACCCTGCCATGATTGGTATGCGTATGGGGCAGCAGTGTTGGAATATCATGGGGCTTGTCAGTCTCTATTTCTACAGCCTTTACAAGCGCTGGGACTTTCTGTGCGGTTTTTTGCTTTCAATTATTTCTTTCAAACCTCACTATGCTTTGTTTTGTGCACTTCCACCACTATTTAATCGGAGATGGAAGGTAATTGTTGTTGCCGCTCTCACTGAGGTGTCACTGCTGGTAATGGCAGGTTGTTTTGTGGGATTTGAAAATGTATTGAACTATCCAGCTATCGTTTTGCATGCGGATAGTACCAGTGATTTTTTTGGCGTCAATCCACACAAGATGATCTCTATGCGGTTACTTTGCACTCTTTTTCTTCCCGAAAAAATTGCAATGTCTTCAGGCTTTTTGATTATGTTACTTGGGTTGTTGGCGCTCTCAGCAATCTGGTTTTGGACAATCAAAGGCGGTTTTAAAACTGCCTGGGAGCAGCGTTGGGCTTTGGTTTTGACGGTGTTGCTGTGCATCGTTGCCAGTCCACATACTCATAGTTATGATTTGGCTATGCTAGCCCCCTGTGCCTTTACGATTATCGCCCGAGAGGGCAGAGGCTCCGATGAGAGTAAGACCTTGGTTTTTCGCGCCTGGCGTTTAATTTTGATTGTCTACCCGCTTTTGACGTGGTTGCTCATTTGGACTGCCAGTCTGTCAATATCTCTACCTTTTGTTGGTATGTTATTGATTAATACTGTACTGACTATTTTGGCATTTTTGCTCTGGCGACGACAAGTTGCACAGCGATAACGGACTTGTCTAAATTTCTGTGGTGACTAATTAGGCTGGTGGCTGACTGTCATGTTCGTCTTTATCTTTAATTAGACCGTCATTTAGATGGAAGTATTGCACTTAATTGCTGCTGGTTATGCCAACAAAGAAATTGCACAAAGATTATTTCTCACAGAGTCTACTGTAGAGTTGCATGCCAGTCGCATCCCAAAAAAACTCATGCTCAATAGTCGTACGGCTTTCGTAATGCACGTCTGCGACAAAAGTTTGGTTTAAGTATTATTTTTTTGATGCGCTGTTACCGGTGTAATACTGCTGCTGTTGAGCTGAATTGTGTAAGTGTACGCTGTCGCACAATGTGATACTATCGGTAAGCGATGGCGGAGAAGGCTTAAATTGATTGATTAGCCTGCTGTGGGCAATTTTTGAGCGTTGCTAATTTGGAACGCTTCTAGTGTATTGCAGTCTGACTTTTGAGTTGGAAATCACCTTTTGCTGCTCTTCTCTTTTGAGAGGAGTGCTCTCGCCTGAGTGCGTATTGATGAGCTTGAAGACCAAAAAACTTACTGACTTTTTTTTCGCCTCCTTTGTTACTTTGTGGGCGTGTGCGATTGTCTACGCTTGCATTTTATTAGGCTCAAATCGAACAGCGCTGGTGATGCAGACTCCCGGACAGCTGCTGCAGGCTGATTTTGTGCGCTATTACGCCTGCGGCAAGATGGCCGCATCGTGTGATCGTCTCAAAGTCTATGATCAAGACACGCAGCGTAAATGGGTCAATCAGGTGCTGGCGCCTGATAAACAAGACGAATACCCGTATATTCAATATATGCCAGTGATTTTTCCATTGTTTGTGGTTTTTGCACTATTGCCGCCACTTGTTGCCTACAATGTCTGGAACCTGACAACGGTTGGTTTGGGACTTGTGGCGCTCTATAAATTGATTTGCATCAATTCAGACTTGAGGCAGCGCAAAGTAATAGTCTTTTTGCTCCTCGGTATATTTAGCAGTGCAGCATCGGAGCATGTAATTAGAGCCGGCCAGATAAACTGGCTACAGATGGCTGCTATCGCCATGTTTTGGGTGTACTGGTTTGAACGCCGTGATATCGCTGCTGGTATCGCCATGGCCTTTACTGTCTATAAGCCACAATATAGTTTTATTTGTTTGTTGCCTGTACTGGCTTATGGCAAATGGAAGACACTACTCAGTGCCTGCATCACTGGACTGTCAATGCTGGCTGTGACAGCGGCATTGATTGGTCCTGAGAATATCATTGGCTATCCTCAAGTGCTAATGCAGATTGAAGGCAATAGCCAGAATCTTTGTGTCCTGGCTCGAGATATGTATTGTCTGAGAGCAATTTTGAGCTGGTTCTTGCCACTTGATGTGGCCTTTAAATCGGTGGTGCTATTGTGGAGCCTCGGGGCTGTTTTGATTTTCTTCTACTGGCGTAGCATCCCCAAAGAGTCTATTAAAGAAGAAAGATGGGCCGCTGCCTGCACTGCAGTCTGGGCTTTGTTATTTAGTCCTCATGCGCACGGCTATGATTTGCTCATTCTTGTTTTGCCGATAGTTTTGACATTGACTTCGGTTTCCTTTTACGATGTTCTCAAGATTCAACCGCTATCAGCCAGAATCTATCACCTGGTCTTTTTGCTGTATCCCTTCTTGAGTTGGATATTTTTTATCGTTTCCTTCAGTCCCGCTATCGGTTGGAGCTATGTTGAGCCCATCGGCAGTGTGCTTTTTTTACTCTTCGTTTTTGCTTTGATGATTCCTCGATGTCTGGCTCAAGTTGGTGCGCTAAGCCAGCATGGGCTTGCCCGCGAGCGGCCCCGGGAGCGGGTTCGTAGTTAATTGCAAACTATTTTTTGCTTTGTTAATTTTGTTGTGTAGTTCTATTGAGTTACAGCTGGCTCAGCTGGAGCCTCACCTTTACGTTTGATCAAAAATGGCAGGGCCGACAGCAGGTAGAGAAAGAGCGTGAGCAAGCTCAGGCTTTTGATGCCGCCAACTACGCAGAGGTTTTCTAATAAGCCACCAAATGTGACACCAAGTAAGTTGGCAGCAAGTCCCATATTGGGATCTTTGATCGATTTGAAATGGGAAGAAAATAAGATGCCACCAAAAAATACTGGCAAGCAAGTCATCGCTGTCATGAGGATTTTGCTTTGCGCTGACGGCAAATTGAGTCCATGAAAGGAGAGGAAGTAATCTGCCACAAGTATTATTGTCAAAGCGAGATAGACCAAGGGTAGTTTTATAGTCTGCTGCTTAAGTACCAGTAAGTTGGCTAAAAAGCCCAGTGTAAGAAAGGAAAAAATTACCACTGAACTAACTATCCAGGTGTTGCCATAAATGAGCGACAACTCAGTGCAGCACTTTGTCTCCATCAACATAAAGGCTTCGCCCAAAACAAACATGGCAAATGATTGCGGCGCCAGTACTGAGGTTTTGTCTACGCGAAAAAGAAAAGGCACGGGTATCAATATGGTGAACAACAAAAAGTCGATATACAGCAACATGCCTGTACCATCAAATTGCAAGTACAAAAATGGCCAGTCATCGGATGCGATACGCATTTGACGTTGAGCGTCTGATGGCCGCCAGACTTTGAGTTCATGGTCGTCAGCAAGAGACTGTTTGACCAGGTCAGCTACATTGTCCATGTTTTTTTCCATGCCTGGACCAAACAAAAATATGCAACTGCTAAAGCTGTCATCCACAAGAGTCAAGGGGTCTTTGCCCCAGGCATCGCGGATGGTGTTATAGAGTCTAGCTGTAACAGGGTGGTCAGCACCGGTAGCAAAGCTCATGGAGACTATGCCGTCTTCTTTGAGCAGCTTGAGAGCATCTTGCACACTCTCTTTGGTAAAGACAAAGTTGTCCACGCGCATAAAGCTAGCTGTGTTGAGTGTGCCGCCTGGATCCAGGTAGGCAAAGTTAACTATGTCATAGCGCTTGGGGCTATCGTGCAGATGCGAGCGTGCGTCATTGATTATTAAGTTGGCACGCTTTTCGAGATAAGGTTTGTCTGGGTGAATAGTCTGACCAAAAGTACCAATTACTGGGTCGATTTCGACTGCGTCGATACTCTCTGGTCCCTGGGGGAGATGCTCTCCAAAAGATACGTCATTACCCGAGCCTGAGCCCAGGATAAGCACGTCTTTGTGTGCTGGAGCAAAGCGATAAGGCAGCTTCATCCATTTATAAGCGTGCAGCAAAAGATGTTCTTTGTCTTCTCTCTCTTTGCTTACGTCGACGCCTTTATCACGCTCGTCAAATACAGTTTTTTCGGGCACATGAGTAGCTGAGTGAAAGTAAACATTATTGCAAAAGAGCATGTAGTTGCCCTGGCCAAAGATACTATTGGCTGGTACTTCAAAGGGTTTTATTTCTAGTTTGCCGTAAGGTGACCAGAATGCTCCTTGTGAACTAAAAAAGCTTGCCACCACAAGCGGTAGCATAAATGCCAGTTTGCGATTGTTGCTATATGCAAAGGCTGATGCAATTGCCACCAGGAGCCAGATCCAAGGCGCTGTATTGAGAAAAGAGCAAATGGCAAAGACCAGCACTCCGGCCATGCTGCCCAGTATGTTGACTGAGTATGCCTTGAGTGGTGGTCTGTTTTTAAATTCTTCACCGACGGCACAGCCAATTTCTTTAGAGAGGGCCAGTAGCGAGAAGGCATTGAGCAAAATTAGAGTAAGACCAGCCACTACTGCCATTGGTGAATTGGTCTCATCCAGGCGCAGCGAAATGTCTTTTAGTCCAGTCACTGGCACAATTATTACTGAGCCAATCAAGCACAATAGCGAGGCTATTACTTTGACTTTGCCAACACGCTTTTCGGGTTGGGCGATACCTGCCGATGCACCGATAAATACGAGCATCAAAATTAGGTTGGGAAAGGCTCTCAGTACTGGGATCTCGATACCCAGCCAGCGAATTGCCATGGTCTCAGCAAAAAGCATTACAAAGCTTGCCCAAAATAGTTTCTTCAAGGTGTTAAAGCTTTCCTCGTGATTTGACTTCTAAATATTTGTCGACCAGTTTATCGGAGAGCTCCTGGGGAGCTGCATCCAGTATAAGGCAGCCGCGTCTGGTCAAGACCGAGAGGGCTAGCTCTCTTTGATTGGTCAAGTCCTGTGCTACTGCCTTTTGATAGATTTGATAAAGCTCGGCTTTGGCCTGGTCCCTGTTGCCGCTTGTGCCGCTTTCTATTTTTGTATTTGCGAGCTTTTGCACCTGGCGATCTTTGAGGGTGATACAAAAGGGCAAATGTCTCGGTGCCAGGTTGGCGAGCCCTGTGAGCAAGGCTTGAGAGCCAGTTGGATCGGTCAGGTCTGTGAGCACCGCCATCAGTGAGCGACCCTTTTGAGCCGAGGCAAAATAAGACAAAATGCCAGCGTAATCGGGTTCGACCATGCGCGGCTCGATGGCAAAGCTTGCTTCCAGGATGCGGTGCATATAAGCCTTGCCACGTTTGGGTGGTAGATACAGAAGAGGCTTGTCGGCAAAGATGCCTATGCCTACCTGGTCTTTGTGGCAAAGTCCGGTAAGAGCCAGGCACAGCGCAGCGTTTAGCGCTCTGTCAAAGCGGCTTAAGCCTTCCAGGTCAGATACCATCATACGACCAGCATCAATTAGGATCAAAAGGCGCTGCTCTTGTTCGGCTTCGTAGGTGCGTATCACAGGACGGTCTCTACGGGCGGTGGCACGCCAGTCGATAGCCTTGCTGTCATCGCCTACCGAGTACTCTCGCAAAGAGGCAAAGTCAGTGCCTTGACCACGTTTGCGTTGACGCAAATCGCCCAGCTCGGATGAGTGTGAGAGACGGACAGAGAGATCTTGCAGTGCTTTTAGATCGCTAAAGACTTTTATTTCTTGTGGATAAGCAATCTTACGCTCGATTGTGAGTAATCCCAGTCGGCTGGCAAAGCGTATGTTGATGTTGCCAAACTTAAATAAACCACGCCTGTTGGGGCTGAGTTTGTACTCGACAGTCACTGTAGTGCCCGGCTCAAGAGTGACCGCCATTAGCTCAGTATCGGAGACGATAGTCTGGGGATTGTCGTCTTTTATCAGGGCATTTATTTTTACTGCGCCTTTATAATGTATCGCCAGTTTGACAATATTGTCTCGCCCGATTGATAAACGGTCATCGACAAAACGTTCTGCGCTTAAAAGGTTGGCACGCGGCGTCAGTTGCCAGTCGATTATCACAGCAAAGAGGATGAGGAGATCTAGCGTCAACCCTACTTTTGCCAGCCCCGGATACCAGGCGGAAGCCGCCAACGGGATGATGGCTAGTAGTGCCAGCACATAAAATCTCTGGCTTGCGATCATCTCGGTACGGCTACTTGTCTCAATATATTTGCCACTACCTGCGCCACTGTTACGCCATCCAATTCGGCCTCTGCATTGAGTATCAGTCGATGTCTCAGTACTGGCTCAGCCATAAATTTGATATTGTCGGGCGTAACAAAGTCTCTGCCCTCGATAGCGGCGTGAGCCTTGGCTGCACCCAACCAGGCCAGTGCTGCACGCGGGCTGGCGCCCAGCTGCAGGTCTGACACAGAGCGCGATTTCTGCACTAGCTCGATTAGATAGTTCATCACACTATCTTCGACTTTTACTTTGAGCAATTCTTGACGGCAAGTAAGGATTTCATCTGCTGTTGTCACTGCCTGTAGTGGCTCAGTAAAGCGACGATATTTGCCCTCTTGCCAGTTTTGCAACATTAGCTTTTCGGCATCGCGACCTGGATAACCAATTAGTACCTTGAGCATAAAGCGGTCTAGTTGTGCTTCTGGCAGCGGATAGGTGCCTTCAAATTCCACCGGGTTTTGCGTAGCTACCACCAAAAATAAATCAGACAACTTTTCGGTGTGACCGTCGAGTGTTACCTGTCTTTCTTCCATTGCTTCCAATAGAGCCGACTGTGTCTTAGGCGGTGTGCGGTTAATTTCGTCGGCTAGCAGTAGCGAAGTAAAGATTGGCCCTTTGCGCATGGCAAAAGTCCGGGTATTGAGGTCATAGACGCTGGTGCCTACGATGTCACTGGGCAGCATGTCTGGAGTGAGCTGGATGCGCCCAAAATCTGCGCCGACAAGGTTGGCAATTGTCTTGACCAGGAGGGTCTTAGCCGTGCCCGGCACTCCTTCCAAAAGGACGTGACCATCAGCGAGAATTGCTGTAAGCAGCTGGTCAATGACCATTTCCTGTCCGACAATAGTGCTATTGAGGGCGTCCTTTAGTCTGGTAAAAGTCGCTCGTGTAAAAGCCAGTTCTTCGCTAACTTCGACTGCTGGTTGTTGCATCTGTTTTCCTTTTACTGGCTACCATGTCTTGACTATTGTTGTTTATCGCGTCATTTGATTGGATATCTTATCGCAAGCGGCCACTGCTTCTTTGAAATTGTCATTGTTAAGCTCTCTTCCTGACAAGTATTGTTCGCATTTTTCTAAATCTTTGACCAAGTGGCTGTCAAATTGAAGATTGCCAATTTTGTTGTCGTGCAAGCGGATTTCTTCCAGTAAACGTTCTTTGGGATCATGTGGTGAGACGCCAAAGGCTTTGGAGAGTTTGTTGTGCAAATTTTGATAGATGATTTCGAGTGCGGCCTTGCGCGCCCGGGCTCGCTCATAAGTGTTGGCAAGTCCGTTTATGTATTCAGTGCTGGCTATTTTACGGGGCTTGTTGACCGTTTTTACAGCGCCAAAGCGCTTATTTGAGCCGGCTACAGCCAGTATCATCAGGATAAGCAGTTGTAGCAGGACATAGCCTGTTGGTCCTCTAAACAGGTAAGCCCAAACGCTTGTGCCCTGAGTAAAACCATGGCAGTTTTCTTCAAAGATGATATCGCCATCTTGCTTTTGCAAAAAGTTGCAAATTAGTTGGAAGTTGCTCCAGCAAGTGGTATTGGCAATAAGTTTATTGCTCACCATGCCCGGTGCGCTGCCAATTAAAATGGTGCCTTTACCCCAGGATTTTTGTGTCAGTATGGTTTTGCCAGCTACTTTGGCAATTGGCTGTCCGCCTGTAAGCGAGAGAGCGGCAGACACTTTTATCTGGCGCAGATGGGTATAGAGTGCAGCTAGTTCTTTGTCGTTCTTAAATGCCATCGGATCTAGTGCATCTGTTAATTTGTCTTCTAAAACCGGTGCCAGTCGCGTCACATTGATACCGAGCTTTTTGGTCAAATTACGGCTAAAGCTGAAAGTGAAGTCGTCAAGATAAATCAGGCTGTTGCCTGCCTCTACCCAGTCCAGGATTGACTCTACGGCATAGTCTTTTAACGACTCATCGGGTCTGACCAGGATCAATGTGCCGTGCACAGGTAGCGCTTTTTCGATGACCCGTGTTTTGTCCATAAGTTTGGGCATTTCCGGGCTACCACTCAGTTTACGGTAGGGTTGCTCCCATCGCAAAACTTTTTTTTGATGACCAAATATCTTTTCGCATAGTTCATAAAAGCCGCTCAAACCGCTCGGTTTGACATTATGGCTGGAGGTAAATACGCCGGTTTCGGGCAGCAGCTTATTCATCTGCTGATTGGAGTCCATGGTGGTATAGGTAATTATGCCGCTAGCTAAGAGCAATAGACCAAGTTGCCAGAGTAAACCCTTGGGCAGTTCGCTCAAAGTACTTTTAACTGATACTGGTTTTGGGGCATTGGCGCTGGGTGGCTCAATTGTGGCAGTGTTGCCCTCTTTATCTGGTTGCTTCATTTGAGCACATCCAGTTTTTCGGGCATACCGGTAGATAGTGTTGTTTCCATCTCGGTGAGCACGCCCAGGCAAAAGTCATAATCACTTTTGTCGCAGCTGGCAAAGCCAAACCAGACGCTTTCAACGCGATCTACTAGATTGCGAAACGGTTGCTGCAAGCTGTGTTTGATACTGCCTCTGGTGCCAAGTGCATAAAGGTATTCGTAGTTTGTCTTGTTTTGAGCAAACTTCATTATGCCCTTTTCGTCGAGCAGATAAAGAGTGCTCATGTAAACAGCTCGGATAGCGTCTCTGTAGTTTTCCTTTTGCACAAGCTCCTGGGCGTAATTTTTCCAGCCTTGTTGATCGAGTGGCAAATCTGAGCTGAGTGTGCCTGTCAATGCCATTTTTCGAGCATTGCTGATATGACTCAAGCGCCCCGCCAAAATAAACAAAACCAGCAGTCCGCAGATGGCACCAAAGGCGATTAGCAAAAACTGCATCACATCACCAATGGCATGAGAATCACTATTTGTCTGAAATAGCGGAATATGCAGAGAACTCCAGAGGTCTTTGAGAAATCTCAGTATGTTTGTGATTAGCTCTTGCAACCAGACCAGGGGACCTGGAGGCTCTTTGTATTGATAGCTGTTTGAGAGTTCCGCCAGAGCTGGTGAGACGTTTTTATAGTCCATTGCTATTTTCCATCACAAGCTTGGAGCTAGACTATCAAGCTCGGGACCGTGGTTTGGCTTAATTGATTCGAGTCTCGTAGAGAGATCGAGTCCCTCCATGCGCATTTTGAGATCGCAAAAGAAAAGGCCGTATGCGATGTGATAAATCGGTCCAATAATCATCTGAGTCATTGTCTCCCAGAGATTACAAAAGACCTGCATTTGCGGCGGTAGGTCTGAAGCACTGCCGGATGCCCCACTGACTCCGTGCATGATCAAGTAAATGATAGATGCAATTATCACAGGCAGAGTGAGCGGATAAGCTAATAAACTGACAGAAGTGGTGGCAAGCAAACCAAAGCCGCAGGACCGGAAAAACGCGCGCCAGGTAAAGCTAAAGCTGCGAGCAATAATTGTATTTAAATCTGAGTCTTCTATGGCCAGGGCGTTGTAAGCAAGAGAGCCCGCCAGTCCGATAAATACAAAAGAGATAAATCCACCCAAAATGGCAAGTGACATGATGAAGGCGGCTAAAATGCTCGCCGCTCCTTTGAGTGCTAGCAAGCTTGCCGCTAAAAAGATTATGGCTAACCAGGCGATACTAGTTATTACCACGATGGCGATATAAGCCAGACCAAGCGCGACAACAGACCAGAGCTTGCGCTTCATGTATTGCTTTGCTTCTTCGATACTGGAGGCAAAGCCTGCAAAATAACGGACCAGAGCAAGTTGTCTCAAATAGAGATAAACAACGCTAAAAGTACCAAGCAGCATGCCAAAAAGTCCGACAAAGGCCCAGATAATGCCGCCTGCGGTACCTGACTTAAAGGCGTAAGAGCCGGTAAGGGTGAGCGCCACTCTGCCCAATGCCAAAAGCGCAGTAGGCAAGAGCAAAGTTTTTAAAATCAAAGGGATATTTTGCCGAAAGACTCTAAAAGCCAGTCCGATAATATCTCCTGATGATAATGGCGCCGAAATTGCACCTTTGCGACTCAGCAATTTTTCACCTGTCAGTCCTTTGCCTGCTGATTATTCTACTAAATGTAGCATTTAGCACATTAGCCCCCGGCTTAAAGCTCTTGGCGATGGCCGATGTGTCTCAGTCCTCTTTGCAGGAGTGTCTGATAAGCTCCTGTTGGCAGCCCGCATCAGTACCGACTTTTGACTCTTTTAGTTACTTGCCAGGCCGCTCTCGGAGTGGCAAATAGCGCTGCCTGCTTGATTTGTTGCCTTTGACACTGTGACGAGTTATCCCAAAAGGTTGTAACTTGGGGTATTTTGGGTTTGCTCAGGGCTCAAGTCTGGTATGAAATATTTGATACTATTGATTGTCATCCATAGGATGCTTTGGCTAGGTGGGAAGACTGACTTGATATGAACAGTCCATTGGTACAAAAATTGGCTGGAGTCCGGGATTTAAGACGAATCCTGGAGACGACTGTCAAAGAACTCGGGGATCAGTTTAGCGCTGATGCCTGCCAGATTGTATTGAGCAATCCTCTCGACCAAAATATCACTTCCATTTGTGAGTATCGGACCAGTGGAGCGCCCGTCAATGGCGGTAAGTCCACTACTTTGCCTCTTGTTTTGCAGGGCCGTACTTTTGGCTCGCTGACTCTCAGTCGTGCTGTCGATGTTAGCTCTGATGAGCTTAACGTGATGCGCGTCATTCTTGGCGAGCTGGGCGATATTATCCGACTCGCTCAAATCAATGATGTTGTTCAGCGCGATACTTTCCGCGACACATTTTTAGTAGAAATCGGTAACTTGATGACCTATTCCCTGGGGATAGGTGATGCGCTCTTTATGGTCGTCAACATCCTCGGCAAAGCACTCAATGTCAGCCGTTGTTTGTTTATTTGTACTGACGATCAGCAAGCTGGTTGGAAATGTTTTGAGCACTGGCAACAAGATAAAGTGCAGAGTTTGCAACATTGCTTCTGGCCTTCCAGTGATTCGGCTCTTGTGGCTCAGACTCTATTGACTCGTGAACCCCTCAAATTATTTGAAGGTCAACAAAACTCTTATGTCTCACCAGCTCAAGAAGAGCTGCAACTGATTGGAGCTAAGTCTCTCCTTGGTATAGCCCTGCGCAGCTCAGTCGGTACGCACGGCGTAGTGATTTTGCAGCAGTGCGATTATCGCCGTGCCTGGACCAAAAACGAAATCGACATGGTGCAGAATGTCGCTGATAAAGTAGCCGAAGCGCTACTCAAGCTCCCTGCCGAAAAGCGCGCCAGAGAGCCGATTATGCAGCTTCACCAGCGCATCGTCAGCACTCCGGAGCAACAGGCTGCTGCCTCAGCCATTGACGTAAGAAGAGCGCTTAAAGGCGCCCTGGGTCAACAAGCTATACCTCAATATAACCGCGGCGGAGCTGCTCCGGCTCCAGCCAAACCAGCTGCAGTGCCGCCACCAGCGCCCAAGCCTCCACAAGCTCAACCAGCTCAACCAGCGTCAGTGCCACCGCCGGCGCCCAAGCCTCCACAAGCTGCACCAGTGGCGCCACCACCGGCTGCCTCTGCTCCTGCCCCTGTTGCACCAACGGCGGTGCCTGCTGCACCTCCAGCTCCTGCTCCTGCTCCGGCTGCAGCAACACCGGCTCCAGTTGCGCCAGCTCCGACTCCAGCACCTGCACCAGCTCCGGCTGCACCGGCGCCAGCTCCAGTCGCACCAGCGCCGACACCAGCACCTGCGCCTACTGCTGCTCCAGCACCCGCATTATCTGAGGCTGTACGTTTACAGCAGGTGACCGGGGAGATACATCTGCCCGAAGGACATGATCCTTATGCTGATCTAGATTTTGGTGAAATTGAAGAAATTGAAGTCGAAGCGTCTGCCGCTGCTGCTCCAGCTGCTCCTGCGCCAGCCGCTCCTGCGCCAGCCGCTCCTGCTCCTGTGGCACCGGCTGCGCCCGCGGCTCCTACGATTTCGGCCGTTGTATCTAATGGTGGCAAAGGCAAAGTAGATGCTGACCAGGACTCGACTCAGGACTTCCCTCCTGGTGGCACGCCCCAAGTTGCTGCTGCTTCTTCTCAGTGGATCGGACCGTCTGGCGAAACTGTTGCACCGCCAACTGCGCCTGCTGCGGAGACTACCAACTTTGCTCCGGATAGTGCTGCTGCTGAGCCAGTTGCTCCAGCTCCCGCGCCAGCTCCCGCCCCCGCCCCAGTAACTGAGGCTCCTGCTCCTGTGGCACAGAACGATGCTCCAGTCGCTGCCGCCGATACCAGCGCTCCAGCTGCTGCCACCGACAATGGTGCACCAGCTGCAAGTAGTTGGGGAGATCTCGATTCTATACCTGCTCCAAAGAGCGCATCTACAGCCAGTCCTGCCGCTCCAGCCGCCTGGGGCAACCTTGATGATATTCCGACTCCTGCTGCTAGCGGTGCTCCTGCCCCTGCTCGCGCTGGTCTCGGTGGTAGTATGCTTGGCCGGGCCCGTGGCGCTACCGGTGGTGGCGGCTCTCTTAAGACCAGACTGGGACAAAGTGCGCCTCCGCCTCCAGCTCCGGCTCCATCTGCACCTGCTGCATCGGCAGAGCCAGTGCCTGAGCTAGACGAAGCTGCTGCTAAGCAAAAGCTGGATGCCATACTTGCCACCACAAATGATATCTCTGACTACATCTTTGCTACACCAGGACTTGATGCTCGTATGCTCGGTCGTATTGATGGTTGGGTATCTCAAATCGAAGCCAAAGATAAGTATGTACCAGGACACGCTAAGGCTGTCGCTGAATACGCAGTGGCCATCGCTCGCGAAGTGGGATTGACTGGTGTAGAAGTTGATACCATAAGACAAGCTGCCCTTGTTCATGACCTCGGTAAACTCGGCTCAGCTGCTCAGATATTGCAAAAGCCAGAAGCAGATCTATCTGATACTGAGCTGCTTATGGTGATGAATCACCCTATCGATGGAGCTGGTTTGCTTGAGTCCTTCCCGGATCTCAAACATCTCTCTCCCATAGTGCGCGCGCACCATGAAGAATATGACGGCAATGGATTTCCTCTTGGACTCAAAGGTGATGAGATTCCATTTGCTGCCAGAGTAATTGGACTGGCCAATCGCTATCACGAAATGGTTGGTCAAAAGCGTAATAACACTGCACCAATGGACCCCATTCAAGCCCAAAAAGATGTAGTCGAAGCCAGCGGTAAAATGTTCGATCCCACACTTGTGCAGGGTCTGATTCAAGCTTTGCTGACTGGCAAAGTACCAGGCAAGATGTAGATTAAGGTCTCGTGTATCTCATCAATGCTTCGTGTGGACGGCCGGCCGCTTGAGCAAAAGTCATTGTCAGCGTCGTTTCGGACATGCCGCTTAGCATCATTAGGACTTCGCTTAGAACACAAACAAAAAGGGGCACCATTTCTGGCGCCCCTTTTTGTTTGATTGCTTTGTCTTAGCCGTTAAGCAGATCGCTTACGTCCATACCTTTGAGGCTCAAGGAGATCTTGTGCTCTTTGGGTGAGAACTTTTTGATGATTGCTTTGACTTGCTGTCCAACTTGCACCACTTCTTCTGGTTTAGTGATGGGTGTTTCAGACATTTCTACGGTAGGTAGAAGGGCATCAACACCTGGATAAATCTGGACGAAAGCACCGAAGCTCTGGATCTTGCGAACGGTACCGTTCACAACTTGACCTTCGTTGAATTTGTCTTCGATTTCTTTCCATGGATCAGGCTGCATCTGCTTGAGGCTCAAGCTGATATGGCCCTTTTCTTGGTCCACTTTGAGGACTTTGGTTGTAACCATCTGACCGACTTTGAGTACATCTGATGGGTGTGATACACGTTCCCACGAGATTTCGGAGATAGGCAATAGACCGTCGAGTCCGCCGAGGTCGATGAACGCACCGAAGTCTGCGATACGTACAACTTCGCCGGTAACAACTTGACCGGATTCGAGAGTTGAAAGAATTTTCTCTCTTTGAGCGGCTTTTTCTTCTTGTACAGCAAGACGCTGACTCAAGATCAGTTTGTTGCGCTTGGTGTCTGTTTCCAAAATCTTCATCGGGATTTCCATACCGATCAATTCTTCTGGTGTAGTGCCTTTGACGCGCAATTGGCTGGCTGGTACGAAACCTCTGAGGCCGTACACATCAACAACTACGCCGCCTTTGACCACTTGAGAAATCTTGGCGCGGATGGTGTCATCGTTGCGCTTCATGTTCTCGAGTTGCACCCATCCTCTGGCTTGAGCAACACGCTTCAGTGATAGTGTTAGCTGCCCGTTCTCGTTTTCCTCTCTGAGGATGTAGAACTCATAGCTTTCGCCAACTTTGCATACATCATTTATATGATCAACGGTTACGTTGGAGACTTCCTTCATTGGTACAAATCCTTCGGATTTGCCGCCGACGTCTACCAGTACTCCGTCTCTCTCGACGCGCACCACATTACCGGGCACGATATCGCCTTGTTCAAACTTATGGCTCAAAGATTCTTCGAGCAAACGCTCGAATTCGGATTTTGAGTTTTCCACTTGCTGTTCTGTCACTGAAATTGTCACTCCCTTGTCCTTTTGAATTGGTGGCTCGACTAGCATCATGAGGTAGTTCTCCACTCTTGTGCCGCACGAGCGGCGTGGGTATTTTTGTCGGCTTTAGAGCCACTGATGCCCGGATTGAAAATTGCTATCTCGCGGGGTACGCGAAGATAATCCAATCCATGCATTGATAGTTTACGACCCTTGAGCGAAGCACTGTCTGGTCGACAAGCTGCTTGTACTCAAAGCTTTACCATTGAGGTGAAGCCTCTCTAAGGAGACAACATCAAAACGGTAGAAAGGACGAGCCTATCTAGCACTGGCGGTTCACAATATAGACCAATGTATATGCAGCTTTCAAGAGAAGTAATTCAGGTTTAAGTGAACATTAAGACTTGAGGCAGTTATATCGGTATCAGAATGGTTAGAATCTGCTAACAATCGCCCCTTGCACTATTCGGTATTTGGGCTCGGGTATACGCGATGGGATTCTTTTGTCGTTCGTGTACGTATTTATAGATCGTCTATCACATACCGGGAAGTGGTAGCCGGCGCTCCCGGGCACTTCGCTCAAAAGCTAGAGCCAGAGCCAATTTTGTATGTTTGAAAAAGGTCGTCTTGACTATAATAACGGGAGTTCAGGTTGGTAAAGGTATCCATAGATGGATGCCCATGGCAGGCGTTGCTGCCACATAAGGAGTTTATCTATGCGCAAAAGACGTCACTTGACGCTAGTTGTATCCGCTCTCAGTATCGGCGCAGGTCTGGCGGGCACAAGCGGTGCTGATGCTAATCCCCTGTCTTTTCACAATGCTAAGCCTCCAGAGCTGACTATTGTCGGTGGCGCTGATCTTGAGCGCGTCAATCAAAAGGTAGAAGCATTGCGTAAACGTACTGAGCAAGCTAGACAAAATTTGGAAGCTGCCAAAGCTCATTTGCGCGCTGCTGAGGCTGAATACAAAGCAGCTAAGGGTGAAAAAGAAGCTTTGATCTTGCGTCAAAAAGCTTCTGAGCTAGCTAGCATTGCCGATGGTGAGCAAGTTGCTGCTAAGCCTCCTAAAGAAGGTGAGAGCCAGCAAATCAGCGGAGACAAGGTGATGAGCGAGAGCGCTCAGCCTGTCACGATTGAGGCTACGCCCGCTACTGCCGCTGGTGGAAGGATTGATCCCTTTGAAAAGACCGCTGCTCCTGCTCAAGACTTCAATGCTCAGCCTCAACAAGGTACGCTAGAAGACTTACAGCCAGCTCATTAATCAGTCAAAAGATACAAACAGCTAAAGGGCGTGGATAAGATCTACGCCCTTTGCTCTTATAGCTGAACCGCGCACATTAGTTACGCTGTGTCACTTTTTGGTAGGCCAATCTGGCTGCTTCTTGCTCTGCTGCTTTTTTGGATTTGCCAGATGCACTGGCAATAGTCTCACCGTTGATATCTACTGATACGGTAAAGACTGGCTCGTGGGGCGGTCCATCGGTATCAAGTAGTTGATATATCGGCAGACCCTGACCTTTTGATTGAGTCAGTTCCTGTAGTTGAGCTTTAAAGTTATCTTTGACTTCATCCTTGTCAACAAGTGTTGTTTGATCGCCAAAGAGGCGCACCACAAGGGTCTGGACATGAAATAGTCCGAGGTCTTGATAAATTGCACCAATGAGAGCTTCAAGGGCTTGAGCCATGATTGATGGACGCATTTGTACTTTTTGACCGAGCAAAATGTATTTGCTCAAACCCATTGTCTGGGCGATTTCTGCCAGTACTTTGTCGGAGACTATTACTGAGCGAATTTCGGTGAGTTTACCTTCATCATAATCAGGAAAACGTTCCAGTAGATATTCGCTGATGACGAAACGCAGTACAGCGTCTCCAAAAAATTCCAGTCTTTCGGAGTCTCTTGCTCCTGGGACTTCTGCTGCATATGAGCTATGGCTTAATGCTTCGTGGACCAGACCCATGCGCCCGCAGGTGACTCCGAGCTTGTTGCAAAGTTGGTCAAGCTCTTTGAAACGTTTGGGACTTAATTGGTTTCCACTCATGCGATTTTCAATTCTTGGGTTTTCCGGTGTGCTAGATACATTAGTTATCGATACGACTGCTTTCAAGGGATTCCTTTGCCTCTTTCCTTCCTATTGACGAGACTACAAGAGGTGGCAGTGGTGCGGTGATTTTGTTAACCATTGTTTCCAGTATAACCTTGCTCAGAATGCTGTATCCCCTGTGGTAGTGCCCATTTGCAAGGGTGAATTATCGATCATTTGCAAAAAAGCATTTTCGATTTTTGTCTGATGATGTGACTTTATATGTGTTTTTGTATGCATAAGGAGCATTGTGGTTACCTGGCTATAATCTAGCTGTCATGCCATGTGCCGGTTAGCCTGCTATGCTTTACTCTGAGACAAGACAACCTCTTGAAGAGTTCCAAAACATAAGTCGTTCTTCAAGATAGTCCACTGCAGTGCTCGGATGTCCTGGTGTCTGGCATCTTTATAGAGGAAGGCTCTGATCAAATGGATCAAAGTGCACAACAGCTAATTCAAATCGTCATCTTTGTGGTGGTGGGCTTTGCCCTGCCAGCGCTCGGTATGATCCTGCTCGCCTGGGTTTTACAACTGGCGCTTGGCTACCATCGACCTAACGCCACCAAAAACCAACCTTATGAGTGCGGCATGAAGCCGATGCAAGAGGCGTTGGTGCAATTCGACGTGCGTTACTACCTGTACGCGCTTCTCTTTATACTTTTCGATATCGAAGTTATTTTCATTATTCCGTGGTTGATGGCAACGGATAGTCTGTCGCGCAACTTGCTCGGCAATGAGGCTTATAACCGTCTTATTGCTACAGCTGACACGGCTCAGCTACTGGCTTTGCGTATGATTGGTCCCGCTGAGATTGGTCTCTTTCTCGTAATCCTTACTGCTGGTTTGGTTTACGCCTGGAAAAAAGGCGCCCTGGAGTGGGAGCAATAAGTACTTTTGATTTGGCAGTTTAGGACAAGGCAATGAGTGAAGGCAACTTAATACAAGCAAAATCTCCATCGGTCCCCGAGGAGCTTAGAGACACGGTCACCTTGACCTCTATCGACCACGCTATAGATATGTTGGGCGAAGTGCTCAGCCCGGTGATTTCACCGGTAGCCAACCTGGCTCGTAGCAACTCTGTATGGCCGCTGACATTTGGTACATCGTGCTGCGCTATCGAGATGATGTGTGTAGGTATGTCGGCTTTTGATATTTCGCGCTTCGGCTCAGAAGTATTCCGTGCAACACCGCGTCAAGCTGACATGATTTTGACTGCCGGCACTATCACCCGCAAAATGGCTCCAGCTCTCATTACTCTCTATGAGCAAATGCCCGAGCCCAAATATGTCATTGCCATGGGTGCCTGTACCGTTACTGGTGGCATGTTCAACGATAGTTACAGCGTAGTGCAAGGTGTCGACCGCATTATCCCAGTCGATGTCTACCTGCCTGGTTGCCCGCCCAGACCAGAAGCTATTTTGGATGCTCTGCTCAAGCTGCAACAAAAAATCCGCACCGAGAATTATCATGAGCGCAAAAAGCGTACTTATAATCAGCGCGCGGTGCGCTATGTGGATTACGACACGGGCAAACTGGTGGATGACCTGGTGGCCGAAGCTGCCGATCTGGCAAATGGTGTCTTGGCACCCAAAGCTGAAGCTGCTGGAGCAAAAATTGCTGTGCCTGTAGCTAAGCCCGAAGCTGCCAAAGTGGAAGCTAAGCCTGCCACTACTGCCGGTGCCGCTAAGCCCGAAGCCGCTGCTAAACCAGAAGCTGCTAAAGCCGAAGCCGCCAAGCCCGCCGATGCTCCAAAGCCTGAGGCTGACAAGCCTGAGACCAAAGAGAGCTAGTACAAATTATTTAAACGTCCAAAGAGGAAACGATGACACACGATGCTAAGCCACCAGCTGCTCCAGCCGCCCCACTAGAACCAGGGCAGTATGGACAGTTTTTGAAAGAGCATGGAATTTCATCCGAGAGACTGGTTGATTCATGCGGTGTAGAAACAATTGTTGTTGCTGCGGCCGACCTGCCACCAGCTCTCAAGCTTTTGCGCAATAGCTCGGAAGTCAAACTGGATTTGCTCATCACCGTTACTGGTGTCGACAATAACGATACTTATGATTCTGTCTATCATCTCTGGTCTTATGAGCACATTAATGAGCTAGTCATTAAAGTGATGACCAAAAAGACCGATGTCGCTGACGGCAGACTGCCAGAAGTGCCGAGTATCTCTAACTTTTGGTCAGCCGCTAACTGGCACGAAAGAGAGACCTATGACCTCGTTGGTATCCGTTATACCGGACATCCTTATTTGAGACGTATCCTCAATCCCTGGGATTGGGACGGTCATCCCCTGCGCCGCGATTACAAGCAGCCTGTGGATGGTCTAAACGACAAAAACCCTCACAGCATGCGCTAAAGCAAACGAATTTTTGACATTGCCAGGCAAACAAATAGGATTTTGAGATGGTTACCGAATTGCATAACGTGGATTTAAAAACTGATGAGATGATCATCAACATGGGTCCTCAACACCCAGCTACTCACGGCGTGCTCCGATTGATTTTGACTCTGGACGGCGAGAAGGTAAAACACGTCGAACCAATTCTTGGTCACTTGCACCGTGCTCAAGAGTGGCAAGGACAAAACCGCACCTGGTTTCAGTATCAAGCGCTAATCGACCGTGTTGATTATCTCTCCGGTATGTTTACTTCCTGGGCAATGGCTCGGGCTTGCGAGCAGCTCGACGGTGTTGTTGTGCCAGAGCGCGCTGAGTATCTGCGCGTAATGGTTTCAGAAATGAACCGCATCACATCGCACTTACTCTGGCTTGGTACTTATCTAATCGACCTTGGTGCCATGTTCGGCTTCCCCTTCTATCCATTTAGAGAAAGAGAAAAACTGCTCGACTTGCTAGAAGAAATCGCCGGTCAGCGCATGATGTTTAACTACATCCGTATTGGTGGTGTGCAACGCAACCCCAAACCAGAGTGGTTCGACAAACTAAAACGCTTTACCGAAGAGTTTCCAGATCGTATTGATGAATACGAAGCGATAGTCACTCAGAACCCTATTTTTCTCAAGCGCACCAAAGGTGTCGGTATCCTCAAGCGCTCAGTCGCGCAGGATTACGGCGTCACTGGTCCCTGCATTCGTTGCAGCGGTATTCCTCTCGATTTGCGTCGCACCAAGCCTTACTCAGTTTTTCCTGAGCTAAAGTTTGATGTCATCACAATGGATAAAGAGGGTGATACCTGGGACAGATACATGGCTCGCATCCTCGAAATGCGTGAAAGCAACAAAATAATCCGTCAGTGCATCGACAAATTGCCTGAAGGCGAGATTATGGGCAAAAAGCAGATGGCCGGTATGCGTATCAAAGCTGGCGAAGGCTTTGCCGCTGTCGAATCGCCTCGCGGCATCCTCGGTTGTTATGTCACCTCCACTGGTGGCGAAAAAGCGTTCCGCTTCCGCTGGCGCAATCCTTCATTTTGTAATCTCTCAGTTTTGTCTGAGCTTCTGGTGGACACACCGATTGCCGACATCATGGCTATCTTTGGCTCCATCGATGTAATCCTGCCCGACGTCGACCGCTAAATGAAATATAGAAGGCTAAGCAAAGTAGATAGAGCTAAGTAATCTAGGTAATTTGTCCAAGAAGTAATCAGTTAGAAGTAAGTTCTGATAATAGGTAGAGGAAGTCCGCGAGTAATGACGAATAGTGCTGAAATTGGAAAGCTAACACTATTAAGTGTGGTCTGGTTGACGATTACTTTTACCGCTGTATGGCTCGTATGCTGGGCGGTCGGTATTGCTCTGCCGATGGTGCTGGATGCCAGTCTGCATGAGAGAGCTGCTCTCGCTAACGAGATCCTGCAGTTTATCACTCCAGTGCTTGCCATCCTGGTCTTTATCCCAATCAATGCCATGTTTATGGTACTGCTCGAGAGAAGAGCTCTGGCTCTCTTTACTGTGCGTAAGGGACCAAACATCGTCGGACCCGATGGTTATTTGCAAACAATGGCAGATGCCGTCAAATTGCTATTTAAAGAAGACATCACACCTACTGGTGCTGACGCTTTTATGTTTACTCTTGCTCCGATTGTTTTCTTTGCACCATCAATCTTTGGTGCTGTGCCTCTTCTGGCTGCTGTTACCAATAATCATCCACTTTTCCAGATACTCAACTTGCCCACCGGGATCTTTTATGTGTTGGCTGCTGCTTCAGTGCCAGTAGTTGCTCTCGTGATGGCTGGTTGGTCCTCCAACAACAAATATTCACTGGTAGGTGGTTTACGTAGTGCTGCTCAAGCAATCAGCTACGAAATCCCGCTAGTACTTTCTATTATCACTATCTGTGTTTTGGCTGGCTCTCTTGATCTGGTCCATATCACTCAACAGCAAGCAGGCGGTATCCTCAACTGGAACCTTCTTGGTGGTGGTGTGCTTGGTGGCATAGACAAATATCTGAGCGCCATGGTTAGCGGTCAATCCACTGACAAAATTCTCTCTGATGCTTATCCCTTCTCTGGTGCTTCTGCCATTGCTGCTGTGCTCCTGGTGCTCTGCACAATCACAAGCTTCTGGCTTTATCTCACCGGTGCTTGCGCTGAAATCAACCGTATTCCGTTTGACTTGCCTGAAGCCGAATCCGAACTGGTGTCCGGTTACAACACCGAGTACAGCGGTATGAAGTTCGCTATTTTCTTCCTGGCTGAATTCACTAACTTGTTTGTTGTATCAAGCATTGCCACTGTCATGTTCTTAGGTGGTGGCGACAATCCGATTCCAGCCTGGATTTTGCAAAAGATACCGATGCTACCTCAGATGGTGGCAGCGCTCAGTGATTCGTTCCTGGTCAAAGACTTGCACCTGATCAATCCGGAAACCCTGTTTGCTGCCCTCTGGGTGATTCTCAAAGTCTACAGTCTGGTTTTCTTCGCTATTTTGATTCGTGGTACTTTGCCTCGTTTCCGTATAGACCAGTTGATGGCTTTTGGCTGGAAGCGTCTAATTCCACTTTCACTCATTGTCTTTTTTGTTGTTGTCGTTGCGAGGGGGTTCGTAAACTGCCATGGCTAATCTACTAAGTAGAGCTTTTGATGGTTTAAATCAGGTCAGGCGTGGTCTTGCTACTGTATTTGGACACACCTTCAAAGAACCAATCACCAAAGAATATCCACAAGACGTGCCCCATATCACACCGTTGTTTCGCGGCAGACTGGCTTTGACAGTTAACCCCGAGACCGGCGATCACCTCTGCATTTCTTGCCGTCAGTGCGAGAGAGTTTGCCCCGATAAGTGCATCGAGATTACATCTCAAAAGAGTGCTGAGACTGGCAAACTGGAGCTAATCGACTTTAAAATCGACCATGGTCTTTGTATGTTTTGCGGACTTTGCACTGAGGTCTGCCCCACACTTTGCATCATCAATACAAATGATTTTGAGCTGTCCGAATACTCGCGTGAGGCTCTTGTCTACGATTTGAAGAAACTGACTTTGAGCCAGGACGAATCGGCATTTTACTTTGATGTAAAAGATATGCCATTGCCCAAGCCAAAACCAGCCAAAGCCGCTCCCGCTGCTGGCGCTGCTGCACCTGCTGCCGCTGCTGCCAAACCGGCTGGTGATGCTGCTGCCAAGCCTGCCGCTGCTGCTGCCAAACCAGCCGAAGCCAAAGCTGCCGATGCTAAACCAGCCGAAGCTAAAGCTAGCGATGCTAAGCCAGCTGAAGCTAAGCCTGCTGAAGCTAAAGCTGAAGAAGCTAAAGCTCCCGAAAAGAAAGAAGATAAACCGGAGAGCTAAAGCTCCAATTTAGAGATTCATGGAAGTTACCCTAAGGACTTAGATAATGCTCGGAACCTTACTCGCATCACCCTCTGTAGAGACCACACTCTTCTATCTGCTTTCAACACTGGCTATTTGTCTGGCTGTCGGTGTGCTGGTCGATAGAGTGGTTATCCGAAGCGGTTTTATATTGATTGGTGTTTTTGGATCCATAGCAGGCATCTTTCTTCTACTCTCAGCGCAGTTTATTGCTCTGGCTCAAGTAATGATTTATGCCGTAGCTATTACTCTGGTCATCGTAATCGCTCTGATGTTGACCAATCCGCGTTCCGAAAGCGAACCTCTGGTCAAAGAAGAAGAACTGCCACCACCGGCTGCATTTTTCCGCTCACTAAAAAACAATTTCCCTCTCTGGGTTTCGATTATGAGCTTTGTCACTATCTATGTGGCATTGACCGGTGAAAATCACTGGCCTATCTCGACAGAGGCAGCGCCTATTGATTCTGTCAAAGTAATTGGTGAGCAATTGACCACCACCTATGCCATTCCTTTTGAGTTTGCTTCTGTACTTTTGTTAGCGGCATTGATGGGAGCTATCATGCTCGCCAAAAATGACAAGTCAGAAGTGAGCGCGCAAACTGAAGCCAGTCTCTTAGAAGCTAAAAAGGCCGAGGAAAACTTGGCTCTGTCGAGGTAGAAATGAATACTCCCAATCAAACAATGACTCGTCCTGCCCGTGGCTCAGAACTTGGTCCCATACTCGCTGTTTTGTTTGTCGCATTGAGTGCAGCACTGGTCGGCACCTTTGCTGGACTGGGCCATGAAAAGGTCATTGCCCATCGCTTCGACTTTTGGTTTTGCGCAGCACTGGCTGGTATCGGCTGGGTGGCTCGCTCTGTTGGCGCCAACAAAGGTGTAGTAATTGCTTCTACAGTACTCGGTTGCTTTGTCATGCTCACCTGCTACCAGGAGCCTCTGGTCCGCTATTTAACTCTCGGTGCGCTTTTGTTTGCAATGGGTGTCTTTGGTATGTCCAAGTCGCGCAACGCAGTTAGAGTGCTGATGTCTATCGAGCTTATGCTAAACGCTGTCAATATCAACTTGATTGCTTTTTCTAAGTACGTCGATCCTGTGCAACTAAAAGGTCAAGTGTTTGCCATATTTATCCTCACCGTTGCCGCTGCCGAAGCTGCTGTCGGTCTGGCTATCGTGCTTTCGCTCTACCGCAATACTTCTACCGTCGATATGGACAAATTCAACCTCCTCAAGTGGTAGTTGTTTTGTCGCGTCGGGCGTATCTGTCCGGCAGACTTAGCCTGAGGCTATTGTCTTTGACAATGGTTTTGTTTGCATCCGTTTGTCAGGCTTTTGCCAGCGATCTCTACAATCAGGGATTGTCAGCCTTTAAGCTTAGACAATATGCGCAGGCGGCCAATTATTTTAAGCAGGCGACAGCCACTGACAATAAAAATCCTGACGTCTACTATTACTATGCACTTTCTCTTGATTATGCCGGAGACAAAGCTCGGGCAAGAGATGTCTATCTCACCACAATAAAATGCTTTGCTGGAACAGCTGCCTCATATAACGCGCAGCGGGCCATCGCCAACATCGACCGAGCTTATCCGGCGGCTAAAAATGGACCGATAGTCATCGTCAAGCCGCGCCCCGCTGAGCCTGTAAGTGTCTCTAGTCCGGCTTATGCAATTGGTCTACGTAAGCCCGGTCAGGACACAATGCCTGAGTCCGTGGTGGTGCCTTTTGAGCTGCACAATGGGTTGATGTTAGTGGACTTAGTGGTAAGCGGCCGAGTCACCAAGTTTTGTTTTGATACTGGCTCTGAGACTGTCGCCATTGGCAAAAATCATTTGCGCAGTTGGGGCTTGCCTGTGCCGGGCGGAGCATCAACGGCGGTGGCACGAGGGGTTGGTGATCAGGGTGCTCAAGCAATCTGGACCACCAATCTTGATTTGCGTCTTGGCTCAATTGAGCGCCGGGCCTTTCCGGTACAGGTGCAGGAACAAATGGATGTTGGTCCTCTGATGGGGCTGAGCTTTTATCGTGATTATGCTTACACCATAGATAGTGGCGCAAAAGTTTTGCGTCTACAAAAGAGGACACGTGCTGTTAGTACCGCTAAGGCGCCAGAGCCAGTCACTGGTAGTGACCCTTATAACGTGCCCTTTGTCAGAACCGGACACGAGCCTCTGGTTGTAGCCAGTGTCAATGGCAAGGCGGTCACTATGGTCTTTGACACTGGGGCAATGGGCGTCTCCCTCACCGAAGAACAGTGCCAAAATCTCGGCATCAAAATCCCCGAAGACGCTCCCGTTGTACCAGCAAAAGGTATACAGGGCGCCACCACCGCTCGAGTTGTGATACTGCCGTCAATCAAATTGGGGCCAATAGAGCGCAGTAATTTTAGCGTGCATGTCTACGCCAGTCCCAAAGGTGGTATCGGACTGATTGGTCAGACATTGCTTGAGGGCTACAGCTATACTGTCGACCATGAAGCCGGCGTTATTCGCTTTGCTCATCGCAACTAATTTATTGCTCAGGACTGGCTGGTAGTGATAACCAGAAGACGCTGCCCTGTCCCGGTTCGCTATCGACACCGACTTCGCCGCCGTGGGCTTCGACTAATAGTTTGCAGATTGCCAGACCCAGACCAAAGCCTTTGGAGCGTTGACCGTCCTCGGCCTGATAAAACTTCTCAAAAATGTGTTCTTGATCTTCCGGCTCCAGTCCAGGTCCTCGGTCTTCTACACCAATTGAGACGATATTGCCCTGACGACTGCTGTAGACAGAAATATTGCTGCCTGACGGCGAAAACTTGATAGCGTTTGACATAAAGTTGAGCAAGACTTGCACCAGCCGTTTGCGGTCACCTTGAATTAGTTCGCTGGCGCAGTCGTTTGACATTGTCACCTTTTTTTCGCGAGCAAGAGCCATTAGACTGTCCATGGCCTCAGCCACCATGTCCTGGATGTCGATGGTTTCTAACTCCAGCTCTAGCTTACCGGCTTCCAATTTTTCGATGGTGAGTAGGTCCGAAACCATTTCTACAACACGCTTGATATTGTTTTGCACCGAAGTGATTTGACGTGTGGCGATGGGAGGCAATTCGGGCATTTTGTCCGAACTCAATATTTGCATCGACACCTGACAGGACATCAGTGGTGAGCGCAAGTCGTGTGCCACCATTTCCATCAGTGATTGTCTGTGTTCGGCTGCTTTTCTCAGTTCGACTGAGGCATTGTGTAAGACTCCATCGAGATATGCTAGTTCATCGTCGCCTTTGACTGTATTGACGAGAGGCTGACCAGAAGGCAATTGACGTGCGTTTTCTACGAGCATCTTGAGTCGACCAGTAATGTTATTGATAAACCAGATAAGCATCACTGCTACCAGTACAAAGTTAAAAATCATGCCAAAGATGATTTGATCTTTGACGTTTTGTCTGGTTTTCACTTCTTCCTGACGCATCTGCGCCAGCTGGTCCTTTTCTGCTGAGATCATATGCATCAGCACACCGGAGCGCTGACCAACTTCTTGCATGGTCTCTCTAAACTCTTTCATGTGCGACCAGAGATAACTAAAGCTGTCTCTTTCTTCTGTTGGCTGCAAGGCTTCCATGTCACGCAGCTGCACATCAACCAATTGGCGCATTTGTTTGACGTGACCAAGTTGTTTGGGGCTATCGGCTAGCAGGCGCTCTAGCTCATCAAACTGGCGCTGCAAATCAAGGAGAGAGCGGCGCCCTTCTTTGCCGTAGTTTTTGTGACCAGTAATGATATAGGTGCCAAGCTGCGAGCTTGTGCTCATAAAAATGGCGATGAGCCAGTTGACTTGCTCTACTACTGTGCTTTGCTTACGCTCAGCCAGTGCCATCTGCTCGGCCCTGGAGACTACGCCGCCTAACTCAAAGAAAAAGAGGGTTTGAATTACCAGCGGAAGTAGCACAAGAATCAAACTCTTGTGCAGCACTTTTGGGGCAAAAAGCTTCTTTAACATTGTCCGCTCGTAATAGCCCCTTTTCGCCTCCCAAATAAGCCATATTGATACCAGAACAAGTTATACACCAATTTTGCTCAGGTGCATCCTCGCTACTGATTTCAATGGTTACTTAGTAGGTCAAGGGCTCAGCGCGACTTGCGTTGCAGCACTTGCAGTCGGCTGTAATTATAGCGTTCAGCTGGGAAGGACTCGCTCAGAGGGCGAATATCCCATCTGCCACCCAGTTTGCCATTGTTGTCAGCTACCATTAGCTGTCCGTTTTGCTTACCTACCACGATGGCGATGTGGCTGGCTCCGCCGCCTATTTCTTTGCCGCGTCCGGCCTTGGTGCCAAAGATGACGCTGCCCGGTGCTATATCGTCATTTTGATAACGCGTGGCGGTCCAGTTGTTGGTGGCAAGCAAGTTGTTTTTTAGACCAACAGCTAGTGGAGAAGGTTTGACGCGCTCACCAATGCCATTGAGAAACTTGCCAAGGCTGGCAGCACAGCCGAATTCGCCGTTGCCGACGATATCGGAGTAAGGGGTATTGACCCAGAGTTTTTGACCTTCAAGCTGTTGAGCTTTACTGAGGGCGCGTCTGACAAACTCGTCGTTGGACATTGCGCCCGGTCTTGCTTCTGTACTGTCGCTGGCTCGATCTGATCGGGCGAGCTGAACAGTGGCGTCACCATTATTATTCGTATCGCCCCAGTCTAGTTTTGGTAAAAAAGAGTCGGCGTTGTTATTGCTCGGACGATAGACAGCATCCTGCAAAAGTGCCTTTGGGTCGCTTGCCGCATCATACAATTTGGCTCCTGCGCTTGTGTCTTTTGCCTGTGGGTCTTCTGAATGTTCCAGAGCATTGTGCGCTCTGACGGGCTGGGCTAAGGACTCTAATCCGCTACCTGCTACCATTTTTGTCACCTGCAAGAAAAATGCTATGCCAATTAAGGATCTAAGTCATTACCTAGAGTTTTAAGGCGATAGAGAGGGGTAAATCGTGGGTGTCCCTACAATACCTCTTGACTTGTGAAGGATTTGTTAATTGGACCCAAAAAGACCAAAAATGCTCCTTATAGAGGCGCATGATCAGTCGTTTTTGCCGATACTTTTACTTATGCAGCATAATAAGAGGCTCTAGGCCAGTATAGCTTTGCGCAAAAAGCCCAGGGCCCAGTCATGCAGCTGATTCCAGCTGATTACATGGCGCATAAGCAGCATGCGGCGGCGTTTTTCTTCAGAGTCAAAAGTCAGAGCGCTATATAGTGCCTTGCCTACATGCTCGGCATTGGTGGGCTCCACCAGGAGAGCGCCACGAGCGAGCTCGCTGACTACGCCTGCGTTTTGGGATAATACCAATACGCCCTGCTCATCGAGACGACTGGCAACAAACTCTTTGGCAATCAAGTTGAGACCGTCTGCTATAGAGTTGACACTCAAGACATCACAGGCTTGATACCACGCAGCCAGGCTGGCCTGGGATTGTGTTTGGTTGATGTAGACAATCGGCGACCAGGTGCCCTGGGCGTATTTTTGATTGATTGCTTTGATTTTGCTCTCTACTTGAGCTTGATAGTCAGAGAGTAAGCCGCTGGCTTGTTTGACAGGCTCAGCTATCTGGACAAAGTGAAAACGCTTCTGGGTTTGTGGAAAATGCTCAAGCATATACTCGATGCCAGCCAGTCTCTCCAAAAGTCCTTTGGATGGTTCGAGACGATCAACTCCCAAAATAATTTGGCTTGCCAGTCCCATATTGGTGGCAATGGCACCAGCCTGTGGTCTGGCCTGGGTGGCTAGCTTTTGCCAGTAAGGTACATCGATGCCCAGAGGCATGATTGTGATTTGGGTGGTACGACCTTGCAAATCAACCGTGAGGTTTTGGAAATCAACAGTGGCGCGTGGATAAAAATGCTCCACACATTTGAGGAAGTTGACAGCGTATTGTCTGACATGGAAGCCCACGAGACGATTTTGCAAAAGAGCGCTGGTCAAGTCTTTGCCGCATGGCGACTCGATAATTAGCTCAGCCTCTGGCCACGGTACATGCCAAAACTGACAGAGTACAAGACCGGCTTGAGAACTAAGTAGAGGTGAAGCGAGGACTAGTTGATAATCATGCAACCAGAATAGACTGGGGAAGCTTTGTGAATTGGCCATGAGACAATGCGAGGCCACAAGCTCATTTAGCTGTCTGAATGATTTCCACAGATCGGGGCTGAAAGCATTTGGTGCAGCGCTTCCATGCATGAGTGGACTCAAGTATTCCTGGCAAAATCGTTTGTGATCGGCAACTAGCCAGGCGGGCACACGTGGATGGTGAAAAGTAAAACCAGAGGCAGCGCTTTGCGCTTTGGGTGAAAAATCATTGTCTGGCACATCGGTCAATGCAAACCAGTTGACCCTGGTATTGAGCCGCTTGACCATGGGTGAAAGAGAGGCAGGAAGACCACCATGACTGCCTGGTCCACTGTAAGAAATGACACTTACATTAGGTAGGGCAATCTCAGTCTCTGTCTGAGTTTCGAGTGCAAGGTTAGTGAGAGAGAAGGGTGGTGAAATAGCTGGAGGCATAGAGAAATCTCAGTGAATGCTCAGTGTAAGCGAGTAACGAGATGCCCGAAAAAAGACTTAGGTCAAAGTGGGGATACTTTGCCTGAGATGCCTGAAAAATTTAAGAAGTTAACATATAAGGTAAGGCAAAAGAGAAGCGATATCAAGTTGCCAGTATCCGATTTAATTGTAGTTATTGTTAATCTCTGAGTTCTGCATTATTAAAGCCTGGCAGTTGAGCAAACCTTCCACCACTACTGCATTTGCTCTAAGCCGGCGGCGGCTCCGAGGTGTCTCATTTTTCGAGCGTTGAAGTAAGAGCTTTTTCTAGCTTTTCGCGTCTTTGCATGCCGGTAGCGTCCAGGAGCAAATTACCCTCGCTATCAAAAATACATGTGCGTGGGATAGCGCTGACACTGAGCATCTCGGCCAGATTTTGATTTTGCGGTTGATCGACATCGAGGCGATAAAAATCGATGCGGTCACCATACTGCTCTTGCAGTGCTTCTAGCGTAGGTCCATAGCTCTGGCATGGACCGCACCAGGTGGCATAAAACTCCACTACTCGTGGGCGTTTGCGGGCTTTAATTTCGGCGGCAAGGGGAGCCAGATGTTTTGCCTGTTCTGCCTTCATAAAGTTGTGCACGGCCTGTCCACCAAAAAATAGCAGTCCAGCAAAAAGCAGCACAAACATAAACTTAAAATCTATGGTCGATTTTTCTTCGTTTACTATGGCATCGTATTTGGTGCCACAAAAGCGGCACTTGCTAAAGCTTGTGTAGTCTTGCTTGCGGCATTTGGGGCAGACTTGCATGGGCTCGGCGTGCGACATTTGCTCTTTACTCCAGTAGTCCGGGCAGGTCTATGATCTCGACTCGTCTGGCTTTGATGTCGACTTTTGGGACCAGGGCTTTGACAAAAGGGACGAGGTGCGTGTGTCCAGGCTTTTCTGGTTTGTCTGGTACTATTTCGAGGATTTGATTGGCTTCACCAAATATGGCCGAGATGGTGCCAACATTGGTACCGTCAGTGGTGTAGACTGGGAGCCCTATGAGGTCCGAGAGCCACCACTCATCCTCGCCGAGATCGCGCAGTTGACTGCGTTGGGTGTAGACTGTAGCGCCCAGCAATTGCTCGGCCATGGTGCGATCTGTAATGCCCTTGAGGCGCAACAAAAAAGACTTGCCTTCCTGATAAAGTTTGTCGACTCTGGCTTCGGTGATACCGCTGGCGGAGACAAGTTTTACAGTTTTTACTGTTTCTATCAGGTCAAATCCAGTGATTAGCTCCAGCTTTATGTCACCCTTGAGTCCTTTAACACCAGCCAGGATGGCTATCTTTGATGTGTAATCTCCGGTGTCGAGTGCGATTTTTTTGTCGCCAGCTTTGTCATTCATTTTATTTTGCTTTACTCTTAGTCGGCTGGACTATGGGGCGAGAGTCTTCCTTCCAGCGTTTAAATAGTTTGTTGTCAAAGTCAAACTGATCAAGTACTCGACCCACGACAAAATCAATCTGGTCGCCAACTGTTGCTGGACGGTGGTAAAAGCCAGGACTGGCGCAGGATACAATAGCCCCGGCTTCAGACAATGCCAGCATATTTTTGAGCTGGATATGACCAAAGGGCATTTCTCTTACCACTATCATCAGTTTGCGTTTTTCTTTAAGAGTGACAGCGCCTGCTCGGTGAATCAGGTTTTCGGTGAGACCAGCAGCCAGCGCCCCAAGAGTGCCCAGTGAGCAGGGTAGTACGACCATGCCCATGGTGCGGTAGGAGCCGCTCGCTACACTGGCGCCATAGTCGCCCAGGCTGTGCAATTTGACTGGTACCGTATCTGGTAGCTTGAGATAGGACAAAAGTCCACTGAGTACATCACCCTCAAAGGTCAGGTCATGTTCTTCTTGCATCACTCTCATGGCTGCCCTGGATAGTAGCAAATCGACTGGTTGTTCGATTTCCATAAGATACTGCAAGAGTCTCAGTCCATAAATGGCGCCACTGGCTCCAGTTATCGCCACCACCATGGGTAGTGCGTCTGACTTAGCATCACTCTGGGATCTGGGTTTTGTATTGTCTGTCATGTCGGTTAAAAATCACTGCCTTGCGACGATTGCCCGCTACTGGAGGGCGCTGTCTGGGTAACTGGTGCTGACTTTTTGGATTTGGATTTTGCTGCTGGTGCCGCTTGCTCTACGGGAGCGCTATCTTGCACTGGAGCTGAGTCCTGCACCTGGGCTGGAGCGCTGCGCTCAGGATCAAAGCGTCTGCCGCTCTTGCTTGGTTTGCGCAGAGGCTTGTCTTCATCACTGATCATGTCTATGGATGTGTTAGCTGAGCTGGCTCCAAAGGACAGTTTGAGCGGTGCGTCCAGTCTCACTGTAATGGGTGAGCCTGAGTAGATATAGAGATCTCGTCCTTTTTTGACCAGTGAGCGCACATATTTGTACTGTCCCTGCCCGGCATTGACGTCTTCGCCTAAAATTGGATCCCTGAGCATGTCGGCTTTAGATAAAACTTGCATCTTGCCATTGAGCATGCGTGGTTTGCGCAGGGCTGGATTGACTGCGTCAAAGCCAGCTTGCGTGCCCACGTAGGCCACAGTGCTTTTTCTGGCTAAGGGACCTTGTGTCGTTGTGCCTTTTGAGCGATTGACTTCGCCGCTTATTGAGGCCACCAGTGGATAATTCATACCTGCTGGCAATTGTAGTGATAACAGTTGCGTGCGCAATTTGCCTAGAGGATGTAAGCGCATTCCGGCATCTTTAGGGACACGAGAGCTGGGCACGGCCTCCACCACTTCTCCCTGGATTTGCGAGCCCGATGGTATCAAAACCTCCGAGCCATTGGCCATCACTGGAGCGCTTATCTCTATGGCAAAACGCTCACCCTGCCTGGAGCGGCTCGATATCGTGCTCTGGATGCGTCCTTCAAATGTTGTGCCGATGGGTAATATGGCTGTTTTGCCGCTGACACCACTTGGTCCACGGTAAAAGTTTTCGTTGCCACTCTGCGCCTGGCTTATTGGTGCAGTGGTGCAAAGGCTTAAGGCGGCAATAACTGCCAGAGATAGATGTTTTTTTGTCATATGTAGCAGGGGTCCTAGTAATCTAATTTTTCGCTCTCCACATCGGTGACATTGTCTGCACTAGACGCGCTACTCGATGTTTTGCTTTGAGACGGTTTGCCTTTGAGTTTTGAGCCGACAAAAACAATTAGCCAGCTCACCAGTACTACTGTGACAATGAGACTGATGATTCGAGTGAGACCCGCTACGTATTCAAATACATGACCAAACACAAGCGAGGCAGCACTGAGTACCACCAGTCCGCCAATCAGTTTTTTCAATGTATCAGGAGCAATCTTCATATTGCGGACCTCAATCAATCGCCTTAGTAGTCGTCTTCATCATGCATATAAGCTTTGAGACGCTCGATCATGGCCGGGGCGACAATGCGAGTACCCACATACCAGCCGGCTGCTAGCATCAGAGGCAGGGCAAAAACGCGCACCGGGATTAGTAGCAAGCTGTAAAAGCATTGCAAAATTACCAGCGAAATACCAATAGTAATGACGTAACAAAAACGAGTAACCCAGGTCTCTTGCTCAAAGCGGTTCATCTTGTTAAAAGCGCTGCTGAGCACATTGAGATAGCGTGCCCACATGCGCATAAACCAGTTTGTGCTCGACTTCCAGGGCGGAGACTGTCTCAAGTCTTTTGGTTTATTAGCGCTAGTCGGGTTTTCGGGAGACGCGTCAAAGGTTTCGTCGTCTCTAGGCGCCGTCCTGCCTCTGACTGGTCGATTGTTTTTTCCGGCTTTCATTTGCTCCTCCCAAAAACTGGGCAATATTTAGCTTTTAACATTCTACTTCCCTTTGCCACCTGGTAGCCGTTTCTTTAGTTTGGACAGATTGGCTTCTACTTCTTTGCGGCGCGGGTCGCTGTCTTCGGAGGCTTCTAAAAAGAGTTGGCCATAACTAGATGCTTGAGCCGGGTCCTGTTTATCAGACTTAGTAAACAGACTATAGAGACCATAAAAGGCATCGGCGCACTGAGGGTCGGCGTTCAGTCCTTGCTTATAGTGGTCTACCGCGATTTCAGGGATTTTCCAGGCACTATCACCGAGCTTGACGTGACGTTTGGCTTCGTTACGTTGAGTTTGTATTTTACCCAGTCCCTGTTCTGCCCTGGTGGATACTTCTGGCAATTCTTTGGCGTAATTAAAGGCATTTACAGCTGCTTTATAGTCGCCTTCAAAATAACATTGCTCCGCCAGTGTGATTAGTTCATAGGGATCTTCTCGGTGCGACTCGATTACTCCCATAAAGCTCTTATGTGCTTCATGAAATTGATTCTGCGAAGCCGCTTTGGTTGCTTCTGATAGTTGAATGTTTTCGTTAAGACTGCGGGTGCCTTCTTTGACTACTTTGCCCTGTACAGACTGCTCAGAGATGACATTTTGCAGTTTTTCCATGAGCTGATTAAAGTTTGGAGGAAAAGACCCTTCTTTGCGATATTTGCGAAATCCAACACGGGCAAGACCGAGCATGGCTCTAGCATCATCGGGCTTGGCTTCAAGGATGATTTTAAATTCGGTCTCGGCCACGTCGAGATTGTCCTGACGCAATGCCAGCTCAGCTAGCTCCAGGCGCATCTCGGTGTCGTTAGGCAGGATATCCAGTCCAGTGTGATACTCGGCAATGGCCAGGGCACCGTCACCTCTCATTTGATAGTGCTGGGCTTTCTTTTTGTAGGGCTCTGGATTGCGTGGATCTAGTTGTATGGCTTGAGACCAGGATTGCAGAGCTGATGGACCATCACCCTGGTGCTCCAGGATATTGCCAGCTACTGCATGCCAGTCTGAGCCGCGCTGGTCTAGAGCAATATTTTTTAGCTCCATATAAGCGTCTTCGTTTTTGCCCTGTCCCTCAAGGATGATGGCATGCTGGAGACGCGCTGGACCATAGTCATTCTTGAGTTGTAGTGCTTTGTTTACCAGTCCTTCGGCTTCTTTGTCTTTATTATCGAGACGTAAAAGCGCCTGGGCTAAAAGTGTCAAATTGACGCTGTTTTCGGCGATATTGCAAGCTCTGCGCAAGGGTGCTACCGCCCCTTCTATGTCATCTTGAGCGATTTTGACCATGCCGAGGGTCTGGTTGGCAATAACTATATCTGGATTTTGATTAATCGCTTTTTTAGCCAGACTCTCTGCTGCTTCCAGGTACAAATCTCTTTTGGCAGGTGATGCCACTGTTTTGGAATGTACATAAGTGACGTAGGAAGCTGCCGATATCACATTGGGATTGTCTGGGAATTTTGCTCGGGCGTCTTTGAGTAATTTTTCGGCTTCAAGGATTTTGGCAGGCCAGCTCTGTTTTGCCAGAGTCACAGCCAGTCCAGCTACAGCGTCTCCGCTCTCGTCTTCTCCAAGTAGTGCCCGGTAGGCTTCTTCGGCTTGTTTGAGCTTGTTTTGCAAAAGCAGCTGATCGGCATCTGCCAGAGTCATGGCTATGGCGCTCTGGGCCAGCAGGGGCGCAAGACCAAGGGCAAGCGTCAATGACGCGGCAAGCAAACTACATTGTTTGACCCTACTAAGCTTCAACTTGGACCAGCCTCAATATGTTGATTATCAATCTATGCCTCCCTCAGGGTTTTGACAATAGCTGTTTACCCTGAATTTTGTTTTTAGCCCGCTGTTTTTATTTTGCTTTCTCCAGTTCGTCAAGTTTTTTCTGTACTTTATCGGCTTCTTTGCTTTCACCCATTTGTTTGAGCATGTCTAGCAGTTTGCGTTGCACCGAGACCAGGTTTGGCGCCATACGTGCTGCTTCTCGATAGAGTTCGACAGCTTCCACCTGTTTCTTTTCGGAGAGCATTTTGTCTGCTTCATCGAGTAAAGGCTTGACGCGAGATTCGCTGATGCGACGCAGATTGTCTTCAGCACCGGCTTCCTTAAGGCTGGCTGCCTGTCTGTAGCAGACTGAGGCGTCGTCTAAGGCTCCTTTCTTTTCGGCAAGAGTGCCTTTGAGATACCAGGCTTTGCCGTTGGTTGCTTGAGTATTTAAGATGGCATCGAGTTCTTTGTCGGCTTCTTCCAGTTTGCCTTCTTTGATCATGCCGTCGATTTTTTCCAGGGTTTTGGCTGCTTCAGCGTCAGCTTTAGCTTTTTCGGCCGCAGCCTTATCCACTTTTGGCTCTGTTGCTTTGCCATCTATTGGCTTGCCATCAGGAGTTTTACCATCGGCAACTTTATCTGGTCCGCCTTTGAGGTGCTCGTAGGCTGGCACCAGTGCTGGTACTGCAAACTTAGATATAGACATGGCTTTTTCGTAGAGTGAGAGGGCTTCTTCGTTATTACCCTGTCTCTCGTTACCTTTGCCCAGGATATAGAGGAATAGGACATTATTAGGATCTTTGTCGAGCATGTCTTTGACTTTTTGCATCGTTTCTTCGCGACGCAAAGGCGATGAGAGCGGCGACTCTACGACAGCCTGGTGAAAGGACATACGAGCCTTAATTAGATCTGGATTGGTAGGATCCAGGCGCCAGGCTTTTTCGTAGTTGATTTTGGCGCGGTCATAGTCCCCACTGACTAGATAAGCCGATGCCAGCGCCAGGATATTGCGAAAGCTTGGATTCATTGCCACAGCTTCGCGGGCTGTCTCAGTCAGTCCTTGTAGTGCTTGTCCGTTATTGGGAGCAAGCATGGATGCCCGGCGATAGCACATATAAGAGTTGTTGAGGCGCTTTAAATAAATCGATTTGTCTGGATAATTTTTGGCTTGATAGGCAAATTCTTTGAGTGTGTCACCCATAAAAATTAGACAGTCCACTAAGACCGGATCGTCTTTGGACCATGATTTGCGTAGAGCGTCGAGTAATTCTTGATAGCCTTCAGTTACTCTTTTGTTGCGCACCATGCAGCGGCCAAGCTTGTAGTGCGTGGCACCAGAGTCTGAGAGTTTTAGGCACTTACGGTATTCAACTACAGCATCAATATAGTGCCCGGAGCCATCAGCGCCATCTGCCAGGCTCAGGCGATAGCCCACGTCATTGGGGTTTTTGCCCAGACGAGCAAGACAGTTGTCTAGATTGTTGTCGGCTGAGCCGTTATTTTGATCGGCAAAGAGAGCGCGTCTGTAGTGCTCAATTGCAGCTGTGTAATTTTTTTTGCTGGCCAGTACGTCGGCATATCTAAGCTCGGCGCCAGACAAGTTGCGCTCAAACATTTTGTTAAAAGGGTCCCCTTCCAGAGCAATTTGATGCTCGCGGATAGAGGCATCCCAGAGACCTTTCATACCTAGCTCTACAGCGCGGTTGTTGTGCTCCAGCGGATTGGTGGGCTCAGGTGTGGTGAGATAGACCCCGCCACCGCCTCCACGTGCCTTACCTTTTACGGCCATGGCTGAATTTGTCGCCAGTGTAAGTGATATAGCAAGGATGGCTAATGTCTTGCATTGACCAGAGAAGATGATTTTGTTTGCTATTGCCATTTTGGTAAGTTATCTATTGCGAGGTATTTATCAGTCACATAGTCAAAAGTAAGAGCCTGAGCCGAAGTTTTGCATTTAATATAGATACTCGGGCTACTTAAATTACAGTACCCGCTGAGATTGCATCCTAAATGTGCTTGAAAACAGACATTTGCGCGGCAAGGTCTTATAAGTGATCTATTTTAGCGATGCTGCAAAAATTCGCTTGCCTGCCGGGCTTCTAAATTGAGGATGGCACCTGTCAGCTCTATTAGATCTTAAAGGTGATCATGGACTAGGCAGTTTTAATCTGCCGATGGGAATCTCCCCATATCGCAAAAATGTTGGCTGGCTAACATTGATCTGCGCCCCAGTGTAATTAGATATTGACAAGGGGCGGCTAAAGCATTAAGAATGAGTCACCCTCGCTAGCCTATTGGGGTTTTTATGCATAAAAGACAGGAGGCGCACTGACGTAAAACGTCGTACAATCTAGTTGTCAAGCCCATATTTCTTCATTTTGTCGTTCACTTACTAACAAAATTGGGCATGAAATAGCTAGAAACCGGCCGTGGTTTCAACCGTCCCGTGGAGGGATATAGCGTGAGACAAGCTCATAACCAGATGTCAATACCCACTGCCATCAAGGCTTTACGCCTGATGGTCGTTGCCGTATGTGGGGCAAGTGCCTTATCTTCGGTACTTTTATCAGCCCCTGCTGGTGCTCAACTTCCTCCTGTAAACATGGGACGCTGGGTGCATCAACCTGGTGACAACCAGTATTCGACTGACACTCAACAACAACGTCATGGTGGCGGTCCCGCCCCTGTCGTCAATGTGCCTGTCAATATTCCTTTAGCTACTCCAGGCTGGAGACCTACTCCCAGACCTCGTCGCGATGATATTTCGCTTTTGCCTGTGGTTTGCGATGAGCCTGTACCACCGGCTGGCTTCCCTCCTATGCCAGATCAGCTGGACCTGCCCGGTATCAGAGGCGGCTCTATTATGAGAGGCGCTCCTTCCATGGGTGGCGGTAAGTTTTCTAGCTCCTACGGTGGAGTTGGAGGCGGCGGTGGTTCTGTTCAAATCGGCGGCGGTACGCCTGCTGGAGCCGGAGAGGTCCGTCAGTCTCAAGGTTATACAACTACTGCTCCTGGCGCCTTTGTCCAACGCAAAACACCCTATGGCAAAGCTAATAACGGTGGCGGTGGTGATGTCTATGCCAGTGGCGATGGCGCTGCTCCAGCGAGATCTTCGGCTGCCCAGGATGCTTTGAGACGTCTTGGTAAAGAGCCCGGACTTGATGATAAGGGTCGCACCGCTGCTCCTGAAGCACCCAGTGCTGTACAGGTCAACCAGGCCACTTCACAAGATCTCTCATTGCCTGATGACGAGATGCAAATGCGTGGACGCAAGTCCTCCAGTCAAGGCAACAAAATCTTCAATCGTACTATCGGACGGATGGGCAACCGTATGTTGAATCAAATCAACTCTATGCCTCTACCTATAAAGATGCCCACGGGGCGATAAGTTGGCGAAATTGATTTTTTTAATCAAAAATGGATTGGCGTAAGGAATTTTCTAGAGGAATTGGTTTTATGAAACTCGAAGTAATCAACAAGAAATATTTGATCGTGCTAGGCGCTTGTCTAGCCGCTCTCAGTGTTTCTGATGCTGCGTATGCGCAAGGCTCAGTCAACCTCAAAAAAGGACAACTGCAACAAGCTGGATGGTACAAATCTCCGCTTCAAGTGCAGATTCTCGACGATGGTCCCAAGGTTGCTGACTACCGTACTGCCCCTAAAAATGATGATGGTTTCAATATTCCAATTGCTCCCATGGGCAATAACGGTGGCCGTATCCCTGAGGGCGGTCTGCCCTTCCAAACAGGTTCTGGACCTGTGCAAGTGCGCATGCAGCAAAACGCTCTGCCTCAATCGGGCTTTGGTGGTTCCAATATACCTTCTCGAGGGATGGGACCAATGACTGCACTACCGGGCACCAAGATGGGTGGACTTGGTGCACAATACGCCAATCAACAAAAAGCAAATACTCAAGTCAGTGCCAGACCAGTTGGTCTCGGTAAGCCATCAATGGTCGGTGCCAAAGCCGCTCCTGTTGCCGCTAGTTATGGTGGCAGTTATGGAGCTGGAGCTGGTGGTGGTTATTCAGGTGGTGGCAGTAGTACAAGTACATCGGTTAGAGCTAAGTTGTTAGGTAAGTAATAAGTAAAATGCCGTATTTAGTCCTCTTAGTCCTGATCCTCGCCACTGTCTCCCTGAGCGGTTGTAGTGGCGCGGGCAGTGGCATGGGACATGACAGTGCCGCCATGGTACCTGGTGGCGCACTGGGTCGTTTGAGACCCAAGGTCGACCCTCGGTATGTCCAAATGGCTGAAGCCGACATCATGGCAGATAGAGAGCAACAAGCTCTACGTGCTCAACAAGCACAATCTGCTCAGATGCAAGGTCAAAACAATGGTGTAGCCAGTGGTGGCGGGTTTATGATGGACGGCCTTGGTCGTCTCTTGCCTAAAGTCTCGCAAGATCCCATCAGTGGTAGCAGTGCTACTGCCAATCCTATGGATAGTAACTCTGGTGGTGGTAGTCAATCTGTCAGCAATAGTTCGGGCTCTTCTGAGTTTAATACTGGCAAACCGGCCTTGACCCCGATAAACGGACAGTTTGGTGATGGTGGCAAGTCCACAACCGAAGTCGCTACTTATGGTAGCTATCAATCTGAGGGCTCAGTGCCTCCACCTCCGGCCGGCTCGCTTGCTTCTGGCAATCTCAATCCACCTCCTGCTGCGGTGACATTGAGTACTCAAGCCAATGTAGCTTACAACGGTGATCCAAACGCCAATCCATACGCTAATCCTTATGCTAATCCATACGCCAATCCTTACTTAAACCCATATGCTGTGCCCTACCCGGGTGGCTATCCACCGCAGATGGTGGCGCCGCAGCAGCCTGAGCGTCCAGCCGGATTATTTGGTGGAGCCGGTGGTGGTCAGCGCAGGCAAGCGACTCAAGATGACGAAGAGCCGGTGCAGCGTAAGAAGTCAAACTTCGTGCCAATTATTCCTAAAGGCATGGATGCCAGATCTCCTTACCAACAACGTGATGATCTCAAAGTGCTCTGGAAAGGAGCGCTTTCTTCCAGTTCTGTGAAGGAAATTGTGGCTAAGGATGGCAAGGCCTCCGAAGTCTTGAGCAAACTCGATGTTGGTCTTCCCGCTGATAGCACCCGTGGCAGCTTTAATGTGGCACCGCGTCAGGTGGATAACATCTTTAGACCAGTGGCTATGGACAAAAAGATTGCCGCCAGCGTCAGGCGCGTGGAGACTGATTTAGTGCAGGCCTATTACCGTTATCTATATTCCTATCACCGCTTTGCCCTGGCTCAGCAGACTCTATCTGCTCGCAAACAAGAAGTAGAAGTAGCCTCAAGTGATAGCGAAAAACAAAGAGCGGCTGCTGATGTGGCTCAATCGCAAAACGATGCAGACAGTGCTAAGGAAGACATGAAAGCGGCTCAGCAAGAGTTGGCCGGAGTGGCTGGTAGCAATGCTGCACGCTCTATCATCGCCAAAGTCTCTGGCATAACACCATCTGCCGAATCACTCGCTCAAGCAGAGCCCGAGCCTGCGCCAGTTGAAAACAAAAACAATGGTGGTTTTGGTTTTGGCAATATCTTTGGTTTTGGTAATAAGCCTGCCGCTCCTAAAGAAGCAAAAGCCGCACCAGCTCCAGCAGTTGATAAGAAGGAAGCTAAAGAAGCCAAGAAAGTTGCCAAAAAAGATAAGAATGGCAAGCCGGTGGCTGCCGAGCCAGGCGATCTTAAGCCCAGGACCCAAGTGGCTGCCGCTGCTCCCGCCGAGCCTCCAGCTCCCTCCGCCCCAGCTGTACCTGCCAGCACTATTTCGATGGAGCTAAAAGGTGTCAATGTCACTGCTCGTAAGTCGATTTTGACTGTGGCTATCAAAAACAACGGCGAATCTGATTTTAGTTTTGATCCTGAGTCTTTTGCTATTTCCGAAAATAACCACAAACTATCGGAAGCCGCAATGAGAGCAGATTTTGAGACAACTCTTGTACAACCCAATCAGGAAGTTAAAGGAACGATAACAATATTTGGTAGACCATGGAACGAACGGTTAACAGTCTCACTATCGGATGGAAGCCGCAATGTGCAAATGCGACGTTAAGTCAGGTAGAGCAGGCAGTGCCGAGCTTTTCAGGACAAACAAATTTAAATCACTTAGTACTCATCAAGCAATAAAGATTCAGGTAAACGGGATGAAAGAGTCTTCTCTAACAAAAAGAAATGAAAGCTCCGCTGGGGTGCTCCCGTCGCCTCTGCGTCATAGCAAACTGGCTATTGCTATCACTTTTATGCTCGTTGTTATATCGAGCATTGGCTTTTGTCAGGTAGCTCTGGCGCAACAAGAGCAAAAGCCTGCCGATGGCACAACTCCTAACATGCCTCAAAACAATGCTGACGAGACTGGTGCCAAGCCCAACCGTGATCGCTATCACGATCGTAACGCATGGGCTAAGGGGAAGCACGATGATGATGCTACTGAAGACAAGCCTGGCACCAAAAACCAGCGAGCTCAACCAGCATTCGAAAACTTCCCCATGCCTGCCTTTCAGGGCATGGTTGTGCCTGATACTACGTCTCCGAATACTTACCGTATTACCTTGGTACCACAGACTGTGCAGACCAAAATTCAGCGCAGAGACGTTGGTAATATCACCAGAAACTACAATGGTATTGGCACCTGGTCTACCGACCAATCCCGTGCTATTCACATGAACCAGATGGCCAGTAAAGGGATTGAAATGGCCTTTGATCCCGAAAGGCTTAACTGGAACTTGAGTGCTAACGCCAGCTTGGGTGCATCTAGTGCTTCCAACAGTGCTGCTAATGCCGGTGAGCAAACGCTCAATGTGGCGCTTGATCGCATTATGGACGCAGATGCTGGTGGTGCTTTTATCAACGTAGCTAACGAAGCCTCCGGTACCGGTGGCAATGTCGGAGCGTTATTCCGCTCTGTGCCAGACGCTGTCGGCATGGTTATGATCATGTACAAGCACGTATTTGTGCCCATGGCTATTTTGTTCTTGCTGCCTGGCGCTGTTATTAGTCAGGTCAAAGGCATGGTTGGACGTGGTCTCTCTAATACAGTCAGTGTGCCAGAAGCTCAGCACCCCTTTGATGGCATTTTGCGCTCGATGGTCGCTGTGTTCCTTATCCCAGCGACCCAAGTGATTATGAGCTGGTCTATTGACGTCGGTAACTCATTGGCTTATAGCATGAGAGATTGGGTCGATATACCGATGATCCTTAACTGGTGCTCTGAGCTCAGTTATGACCCTAAACCCAACAACTACGATAACGCTATTCGTATGCCTCAACCGCAAGCTAACTATGGTGGCGGCGGTGGCGGTAACACTGGTGGTAGTACCGGTGGTGGCGGCATCATGGGTATCATCAACGCCATATTGAGCGCTATCTTTGGTGGTGACTACGCCGTCGGTGAAGGCGCAGCTGTCAACATGAGGGAGACTGCAACCCACCTTGAGCGTCAGGGTTATATGATGGTCATGTTGCAGATGGCTTTCAACTTCATGCTCTATGTAGCGGCAGTGTTTCTGGTGATCATGTCTGCCTTTCAGATCACAATCATGTGCTATCTGTTTCTCCTTGGACCACTATCGGCTGCCTTTTACGCCTGGCCTCAAGTCAACTCAGGTAAGGTTGCGCTATTCAGGGGTATCTTTGGTAACTGGTTAGAAGCGGTCATTAAAGTATCACTATGGCGCTTTTACTGGATGGTTGTGCTGGCCGTTGTCACTCAGCGTCTGATTTATACAGGCGGTGGTAGCGGTGACTTGCAATGGGAAGTAGCAATGTTTGCAAGTTTCCTCGGCATTATGCTCTATGTGCCGCAGCAACCATTTGACTTCACCCCGCAAGGCTCCTTTGCCAAGGCCGAGCAAGTCTATTCACAAGCTATGCAAGCTGCTCAAGCTCAAGGTGGCGGCGGCGGCGGCGGTGGCGGCAAGGGCGGTAGCCCTGGCGGTGCTGCGGGCGGTGAAGACTCTGGTCAGAATGGCAAAGAAAAGGAACACAGCAAAGACACCAAGACCGAGAAAGAGGAGGCTCCAGCTGCTGCCGAGGGGACTGACCCCAATCGCTCCAGTCGTGATGTCGGTCTGCCTGATGCTGCTAAGCCAAACGCAGCAAATCCCAATGCTAATCCAACAGCTAATCAGACTCCGCCTCCACCTAAATCCGACAACACCGGCTCTAAAAAAGATGGTGATGGTGGAGACAACTCACCACCTCCTGGTGGACCCACACCTGGAGGACCAAGCAGTGGTCCATCTACCAGTGCACCGTCGTCCGGTAACAGTCCTGCTCCCAATCCTGCGGCTGCTAGTGCTGTCCAGTCAGCTATGCCATCAGTGCCAGTGGGATCAGCGTCAGCGTCTGGTATTAAGCTAGCCGGTGGTGCTCCCAGCGCTAATGTCAATCCAGGTGCTGCTAGTGGTGCTGCCAATTCAGTAGGTAGCCAGGGCAATACCGCTAACGCCGCTAATAACAATGCATCGTCCCCAGCAGCGAGTCCTGCTCCGCCACCGCAAGTGGTGCAAGCAGCGGCGCCGCCAGCAGCCGGAGGTGGATCGCCAGCAGTGGCCAACGGCGGCACAGCTGTAGCCAACATCGCCACATCGTCAGCACAGCAGACCAAGAAGAATTCTGAAGCATGATGAATAAGAATAAGAAACTGCTGCCTAAGGCAGTATCAACTAATCGTCTAGTATTGAGGCAAAGTGAAATGGTTAAGGTTGTAAGCAAAAAGAAGAGACTGACTCCGATAGCGGTGTTTAGTAGTTTGCTTTTGATGATCTCTGTAGCCTTTTGTGCCGCCTCAGTTTTGCCTGCACTGGCGCAGCCTGCTGCGCCGGCTAACCAGGGCGGTCAGACCACTGATACCAATGTGCAGTCTGTGGCTACCACTCAACTTGGCTATTTAGAACGTAACCCCGAAGCTGCCGAATATATGAGGCTAAAGGGCGAAGGTAAGACTGACAATACAGAGACAACAATTACTAATAGATTTCCCTATGACTATAAGACCCCTCCAGGTGCATGGCAGTCTAAAGCGCCCAGCAACAGTAGTCATTTTGACACTGACACCTATACCTGTACCGGTGCTCCTTGCACTGATACAACCGACGCCATCCATGGTAACCACGTCGTCAGCCGTGCCCTCGAAAAAGCATTCATACCAGAGCGTATGATGCACGCCGCCACTGGCGTCGCTGGTGTAGCTGCTAACAACGCTGCTAACTCAGAAGCCAGTATGGCTGTTAACCAGGCTTTCTCTGCCATTGATTACAGTAAGCAGTTTCTTGCTAACTTCACCGCTGAGCCAGGCAACGTCTGGCAGGCAATCCGTGATCAATTGTTTATCCCGATGGCTGTACTCTTGCTCTTGCCTGGAGCCGTTTTGGCGCAGGTGCGTGCCATTGTTGCTCAGGGCTCACCTGTTTTGATTGGTCAAGAAGTCCACCCATTTGAAGGCATCTTGCGTTCAATTGTGGCTATATTTTTGATTCCAGCAACCTTCCTTGTTATCAACTACGGCATTGACGTAGCTAACTCTATTACTTTTACAATTGCTGATGAGTACAGGCGACTTTTTGGTTCGGATATGTATGAGGATGCCAAATGCGCCATCCAGCGTGCTTATCCTACAAACAGACCGCAAGATAACCGCAACGCCATCGACCAGACTGCTCAGCCTAGAGCCAGTGGTGGTCTGACTGTGTTTGCTACTCTGGAGCGCAATACAATCGGTCTGGCTTTGATAGATCCCTGCCTGGGTATCTACGAGTCAATCATGCCTGATGAAACTGTACCTCAAGCAGTCAACATCATGCGTTCAGTTTTAAATGGTATGGGTGCGTCTGCAGCGATGAGCTGGAACGTAGCCTGTGCCTTCCAGATGGCATTTTTGTATTACCTCTGGTGTATGGGACCGATAGCTGCCGCTCTCTGGGTCTGGCCTATCGCCAAGATGAGAGCTTCGCTCGGTACCTGGGTAGAAGGTGTGGTCACCATCTGCTTTTGGAGTCTATTCTGGAATACAGTTATTCTCTTGCTCGCTTGCTTTAAGGGTGTAGGTTTTACTGGCACAATTATAGTTTCTGCACTTCTTTCGCTGGCAATCCTTTCTATCAAGTCAGCTTTTGACTTCTCCGGACTGGCTGCCAGTGCTGCAGACATGGCTATGCAACAGGCCCTCAAGGCTGCTTCACAGGCCTCCAAAGGTGGTGGCGGAGGCGGTGGCGGCGGCGGCGGTGGCAGCGGCAGTGGCGCCAAACAAGGTGGTCAGAGTGCTCCATCCAACAGCGACAAGCATCAGCCCAGCAAGGGTGACAATACTGGTGCAGTCACACCAACTCCACCATCGAGTGCCCCAACTGTAGCTTCCACGAGTGGAGATAACACATCGTCCACCAGTTCGCCAAACGCTAAGACACCACCAGGTGGTGTCGAGGGTAACGCTAACAAGCCTGCCGATGATACTACTGGTGCCCCTCCTGGCACTGCACCAGACGCTGCAAATGCGGCTAACGCTGATGCCAATAAGGGTCCAGAAGTTGCACCTCCGCCAAACGCTGGTGGACCTGATAGTGACAAGGCTGATGCCGCCAACAAAGGCAATGGCACCGATGCTGCTAACCAGGGCAAGGACGCTGGTAAGGGCGAAGGCGCCGGAGCCGGTCTGCCTCCTGGTACTGGAGCTGGACTAGGTGCTGGCAGCGGTGGTCCTACCAATACCAGCGGTGTTGACGTCAAAGGTAACGCTGTCGTCAACCAGTCTCATGATGCTAAGACATCATCAGACGATAAGCTGTCTGGCCGAGACCAAGCAGCAATGGATCCGATGGGCAGTTACACCGGCATGAGAGAACCACTTGCTGATGCTTCTGGTACTCGTGGTATAGATGCTGGAGTTGCGGGTGTACCAACTGGACCTAACGGCCCCAACGGTCAAACGGATGCCAACGGCAAACCGATTGGACCCGATGGTGCTGTAGTACCTGGCGGTGTTAACGATCCCAACAACCCTCAAAGAGTTGCTGGTGACGCCACAACCACTCAAAACGCTACCGGTATACCTAACGTGGCGCCTGACGCAGCTAGATTTGAGGCTGCCAGCAACAATCTCGCTAAGGAAGGCCTGCAAATAGCTAGCAATCCTAAGTTTGATGGTGTGCCTGGTTCAGACGAGGCTAAGGCTATCGGTACAGTTGCGGCTGGTGAAAATGCCAACCTCTTTAGGAACGCAGTAAACGACCCGAATGGTATCAATCCATCTGGTGTTAGCAATGCTGATGCCTTCAAGAATGCAACTGGTGTTTCTGCTCAACAAGTTACTGAGGCTGCCCAGGGCAATCCAGTAGCAGGTAGAGAAGTGGCCAATGCGATGAGCAATCAAACTCAGGATAGAAGTGTGGTCGGCGGTGCTGAAAACGCACGCTCTATCTCGGGTAACGTGCAAGCCGATGCTGGTCGCACCAGTGTGCCTGATGCCGCTGCACCTGTCAGTGGTCAGGTAACTAACAACAGCGGTAGTCCAACTCCGACTGCTCCATCTAATGATGTATTCAGAAGTGGAACTGCTGATGTGACTACTGCCGCTCCTACTCCTCAACCTGGTGCAAGCACAACAACCACTAGTGGTCAGCCTGTTGCTTCCAGTGCTGGTGATGTAGTCGGCTCCAGTGCAACGCCTGCTCCCAGTGCCGGTATAAACACCGAGCCTGTCAGATCTGGCGGCTTTGATGGTGGCTCTAATACATTGCCTTCGGGTAATCCAGTGCAGCCTACGCATCAACCTGGCAGCAATGACAATATGAGAGTGGCCAGTGCCGATACAAGTACTGCCGCTCCGGTCAATGCTGGACCCAACACAGCGCCTCAGCCTGTTGCTAGTGACTCTGTGAGAACGTCTAGTGCTGATATGTCCAACCAGTCAGTGCAAGCCAATGGTGCACCGCAAGTAGGACCACAGCCGAGTGGTAATGACTCGTTTAGAGCCAACCCAGTCGACAATAGCGCTACCGTACATAATCCGAGTGCTCCAGTAGCACCACAGCCGAGTGGTAATGACTCGTTTAGAGCCAACCCAGTGGAAAATAGTGCTGCTGTGCACAATCCAAGTGCCCCAGTAGCACCACAGCCGAGTGGTAATGACTCATATAGAGCCAACCCAGTGGAAAATAGTGCTGCTGTGCACAATCCAAGTGCCCCAGTAGCACCACAGCCGAGTGGTAATGACTCATATAGAGCCAACCCAGTGGAAAATAGCGCTGCCGTGCACAATCCAAGTGCACCAGTAGCACCACAGCCCAACAGTGGAGACTCGTATAGAGGCAATCCTGTTGAGAATAGTGGCGCTCCTCAAGCACCGCATATGCAAGCTAACGCCGTCGAACCAACACGTAGCTATGGTGGCGATCCTGCCAATGCTAATGTGCATGCGCCAGCGCCGTCTAGCCAGCCGACTAATCAGCCCTCCAGCCCTGAGCCAATCCGCACCGCCTCAAGCGATGTTGGATATACTCCTGCGCAACCATCTGTCCCTGGACAACCAACAGTGCAGACAAGCGGAGATACGTTTAGATCTGGCGGTATTGACAATAGTGGAGCTGCAACCGTACATCAAAACGGACCAGTGCCCGGTGGTCAGCCGACCGTAAATAGTGACTCTCCTCGAGTCAACAATTACGACGCAAGCCACAATACTGCCGTTAATCCTGTACAGTCACAGCCAGGTGTAAATAATAGTGAGCCGTCAAGGCCCACGACTTACGATGGCACTGCTGGTAGTACCACTAACTATCAGGGGACAGCACCTGCGCCGCAACCTGTCGCAAATAATGACCAGCCAAGGTCCACTACTTACGACAACTCTAATGCCAGCACAATTGCACACGGCCCAGCGCCAGTGGCTCAACCAGGAGTAAATAACGAACCAGCCAGAGTGACAAACTATGATGGCGGCACCGTTAGTTCTAATCCTCAACCAGGCTATCAGCCACAGCAGCCTCAACAGCCGCCACAGCCACAGCCACAGCCACAGCCACAGCCTGGCAGCCAGGATGTGATGCGGACAGCTAGCTACGACAATAGCTCGACTGTCAATCCGCAAGGCACTGGTACTCCCACTGCTCAACCGCCTGCCCAGCAGTACACGGGTGAGACTGTGAGAGGCACCAGCTACGACAACACTGGCAGCACTCCAAACGCTGTCCATCAGACCAATACCGGACAGCCCAATATCCAGCCAGGCAGTAACGAACAGCCGAGAGTAACTGGTGACAGCACCGCAAGTGCCAACACAACTCAGTACAACTCGACACAGCACGTTACACCGCCTGTCGGACCAAATCAGGTAAGCAATAGTGAGACTCACATGCGGACAGCTGATAGTGGTAGTGGCATCATTAGCCCAGCTAGTGGTGGTCCTACACCAGTCAATTACACGACTAACCCAACGGTGAGCCCATCGACTCAGCATGTGACTAACTCTGGTGGTGAGGTGAGGATTGATAACCCCACTCCACAAAGCCAGGGCACTAGCTGGACTAACAACTCGCAGCCTGGTCAGAATTGGACACAAGCTAATGAGCCTGAGCGTCCCAATCAAAATTGGAGTAATCAACCGGTCAACAGAGAAGCACCGCCAGCGCCTAACCAACATGTTGCTAACAACAACCTGGAAAGACAGGCGATGCCAGAACAGCGTCCGCCGGAAAGAGCCGAGTACAGAGCGGAGCCCAGCTCCAATGCTTACGTACCGCCATTGATGGGACAGACTCCTCAGGGTCCAGCCAATGCTCCAACTCACTATGGCGATCAAGGTCGCGTTAACGAGACCCACGCTCAGCAACAGCGAGTACAAGAGCAGCAAAGGCAGGTTGAGCAACAGCAGCAAAGACAACGTGCTGATGAGCAGCAAAGAGGGACTGAACCGCAAAGACCACCAAGTGGTAACCAGAGCAGACCGCCTGCTCAAGTGCCGCCTCAGGTTTTTGTCCAGCCTAACCAGCAGCAGCCCACCAGACCGGATGCACAACGGCCGCCGCAGCAGCAAGCTAACCCTCAACAGGCTAAGCAGGCTGAAGCAGCACCGCCGCCAGAGGCGCCTGCCTCCAAGGACAACCCGCTTGCACCTAACAACAGCGCCAAATCGGGCGGCCCCACACAAAAGAGCATCGGTGACGTGCTCCGTAAGATGGGACAAGCCCCTGGCGAGAAGAAGAAGCGCAAGCCAGGCGACCCACCTGAGCAATAGAGATAAAAGGGGCGGAGGTGACTCCGCCCCGTTATCTCCATTTACCGTCCCTGCTTCAAGCTTTCTGGAAAGCTATCTAACGTCCAATGGTTGCTGCTCTACCAGCACTGGTGGACTCAAATGAGCCCCGCACAAAAGGAAAAGTCCGGCGATTTATAGCTAAACTGCATAAAATAGGGGTATAGAGGGCTTAACTCGTATCCTCTGCTTTGCAAGTGGTCCTCTTTAATGGGCGATTTCAAGACAGTAAGATATCGATATGGACCGTTTGCCGGCAGCTGGTATTGCAGGATGACCTGATGTACTTACATGATGTTGGGGTCAAATGCCCCGATTGCGCTATTAAATTCAGCACTCGTCAGGTGCCTGTCTATATCGATACTGGCTATCGCAATAGCGAGCTGAGACAGCATGTCGGCGAAATTGCTCCTTGTTACGAGCATTATTCTGTTTGCACCTGTCCAAGTTGTGGTCGCGCCGACTGGGCCATGAGTTTTGAGCCCACCGAAGAAGAATGTGTGCTCTCCCAGGCTAAAACTCCGCCGCACCTGCAGTATCGCAACGCTGCCATCAGATCCGAAAAAAATGGTGCCAGCTTTTACGATGCCGGCATGTTTTATTTATACGCCGCCTGGTGCGCTGATGATAATGGTGCCTTTCCTCAGGCAAAGGAGTATAGAAGGCTGGCCATAGACTCTTTCAGGCGGTCACTCACCGATGTCTCTTGCCCGCTTGAAAACAGGGGCGATATCGAATATTTGATTGGTGAGCTAATGAGGAGGATAGGGCTTTTTGACCAGTGCCGCGCCTATTTTACCCAGGTAATAGGACATCTACCTGGTAATTACGCTACTATGGCACGTAAACTGATGCGCCTTGCCGAATTACAAAACGCCGAATTGATACCGTTTGAAGTGTGAGAGATAAGAACGAGAAATGTCTAGAGTACACAAAGTAATCGTGCTCAATAAGCCATTTAAGCTGTGGGACTTTACCATCAGGCAAATGCTCATGCTTGTGGTGTCAATCTGCATTTCTCTTTATATACTTAGTAATGTGCCTCAGGGGCTTAAAGTGGGCAATTTGCCTGCCAATATTCTTTGTGCCATTGTTTTCTTTTGCGTTTGCTTGCCAGCAGTCAAATTTACTGATCTCAAGCCAGTGGCCTGGTGGCGCAACGTGCTCATCTACAAACTAAAATTGGCCCCTTCAGTCTTCATTCCTAAGCCCGAAGTCGGGCGTATTTATCCTGATCCCACTATCCAGGAGCCCAAGAAAAAATCAGACGCTTACTACATCGGCAATGGTTGAGAGTTTAAGAGCGTTGTACACTAAAGATCGGTATCTACATTGCTGAAGGCAATTCAGGATTAAGCAGTTAAATGGTAAGAAGCGATAGCAAATATTCAGCAGTACGTCGAGGTGGTGGCCGCAAGCCGCCAGCCAACTCTGCCGGTAGTGCCAGCGCCAGAGGCTTATCGCGGCGTTCTTCGAGAGACGAGTTTGAAGAAGACGAAGTGGATGATGATGACGATGAGGAGAGCTATAGCCCGCAGGCGCCCTCGGTAAGCGGCAAGAGATTGCCAGTCACGCCGCACGCATCGCTACAAAATATCATCGCTGGTTTTTACAATGGACTGCCTGAGCAGTTTCGTGAGCTTTTGCCGATTGGTAGTACGCCGGCTGATGAAGTCACAGATGATGATGGACCACCCCCAGACAAGCGTGGTGCCTCAAGCTGGCAGGATGTGTCCTTTATCCACTCTATTCCTGGTGAAGACGAAGAAGAAGGACTGGTCGTCCTTTCCGATGGAAGCTTCCGCAAATATATAAGCTGCAAAGGCATCAATGCTTTGCTCTTTGACGAAGCTGAGCGCGAAATGATGGCGCGGACTTTTGCAAACTTTGCCAACTCTTGCGAATCAGATATTCAGATCATCATCAAGAGCCGTAACTTGTCTGTCGATGAGTATCTTTCGCGTTATCAAATATTGCTCAAAACTGACAACGATTACCTCAAATGGTACGCCGACTACACTGATAAATGGTTCCGCAAAGTACAGGACGTCACTTTTGTGCCTCAGCGCGACTTTTATGTGGTGATAAGTTATCATCCGCCCGACTGCAAGAGCGGCAAAATGTGGAATGGACGTCGTTCCATTCAAAAGCACGAAGAATATCTGGAAATCTTGAATCGTCTTAAAAAGACTGCCTTTGAGCAATTGCGCGCATCCAGTTTGCGTCCGCAAGTGCTCAATCGCAAAGAAGTGCGCAATTTGATTTTTTCGGATCTCAATCCATCGCTCTACCAAAAAGACGCCGAAGCGCCGCCCTCGCGACCAACCATGTCAGAAGCCTCTGCTCTGGCAGGATCTGCTCTTAAAATCACAGACGAGTATCTCTGGCTCGATGGCAAATATATCGGCACTCAGTATATGTTTGCTCCACCCCACGAGACTTGGATGGGCTGGTTGGTCGACCTGCTCACTCTATCTACCGAGTACACGCTTTCACTTTTTATCCATCAATGCGATCAAGACAAAGTCAGACGAGAGCTTAAATTTAAATACCGTATTGGTCACGTTGCTTCTACTCAGCTTGCCACACCTGACCTTGAGGGCTTGGAGTCAACGAGATCAGCCGCGCAAGCTATCCAGGAGTTTTTGCGCAGCTCCAACAAAGCGTTTGACGTCTCGCTTTATCTGACCACATCAGCTGATACCCCCGAGCATCTCGCTCAGAGCATGGACGAAATCCGCCGCGTCTTTAAAAACCGCGGTGCTCAAATGGACAGAGGACAGATGCTGCAACTGGATTTGTGGCAGTCATCTCTGGCTGTGGGTGTGGACAAGATGGCTGTGGTGCACCGTGTGATGTCGCCTATCGTAGGCACGATGTGGCCGTTTTTTACAGCCTCTTGTGGTACTCCCGATGGTGTGCCTTTTGGCTTTGCGCTAGCCTCCAGAGAGCCGGTTTTGCTTAATCCGTTTTTTAGAGGACAGGGCAAAGACGCTAACAATATGTTTGTTGTAGGTACCACCGGGGCAGGTAAGTCATTTGCCGTGTCGATGATGATGCTCAGGCTTTTGCCGCTTGGCACGCGCTTTGTCTTGATTGATAAGACCGTAGACAAATTTGGTGCATATCGCTTTATCACAGAGCTACTTGGCCCAGAGCTTTGCGCTTATGTGGACCTTGGTCCATCATCTGGCTATGTCCTCAATCCATTTGACTTGGGTCCTGAAGACAAGCCCGGGGAGCCGTCTGCTGATAAAGTCAGTACGCTTTTGTCCTTGCTGGATTTGATGCTGGCCCCAGAAGGCAAAGAAGAATTGCCAGTCGAAGAAAAATCTTTGCTTGATGGTTTAATTCGACTGGCCTACATGGAAGCTGGGTTTCGCAATCAAATACCAACTATGACCGATCTTGCTATGGTGACAGCTCAGGCTGCCGCCAACGAAGTCGATCCACTGCAAAGAGACCGACTGCAACAGTTTGCTCGTGGTCTATCACTCTTTACCAGATCCGGTGCCTTTGGTGGTCTGGTGGATGGATTGACCAATATCGAGACCGAAAAACTTTTTATCGTCTTTGACACAAGAGAAGTAAACGAGCCACGTCTGGAACGTATCGCTGTCTTTATCCTGGCAGAATTTATCCGGCGCAGAGCGGCTGACAGTAAAGCTAGAGGGCAAAGATTTGCCGCAATTATAGACGAAGCGGCCACACTGATGAGATTTAAAGCCGGAGCCAGACTGCTCGATGACCTCTCAAGAAGAGCCAGGCACTACGGTATGATGCTCGTCTCGATTACTCAACAGCTCAAAGACTTCTTTAGACAAGCTGAGCAAGCCGACTCTGTCGTCAAAAACTCACACATGAAGATTTTGCTCAGGCAGGACCCTTCTGACCTCAAGATGCTCAAAGAAACTCTCCGTCTGACAGATGCCGAAACCGCTGCCATCGAGGCATTTAGCCGAGACGAAGAAAAGCGCAAAGACAGTCAATGTCTTTTGATTGTCGGTGCTGTGCATGGCACCATCCGTCTGGTACCAAGTCCAATGGACTACTGGATCTGCACATCAGAGCCAATCAAGGACATACCTAAGCGTTTGCAAATGATCGAAGACGTGAGACGCAAAAATCCCAAGCTCTCGCATACCGATGCCTGTCGTCAGGCTGTTTACTATCTCGGTTTGCAGCACGAAGGATAGTGATGGAAAAGCTTTTTACACCGGGTAAATGGTTTGTCGGCTTTTGTGCCATTTTTGTTTGCATCTTTATGGTGCGCAATTATGTACACGACGAAAAAATCAAAGAGTTGAGCAAAATCGCAGCACAGGACATATTTGACTGGCAATGGCCCGCCAAAAGAATAGCCAGCAGTTGTGATATCACCGATGCTCAAATAGTAAAGGCAGACGAAAACTCTGCCACAGTCACAGTCAAAGGAGTTCAAAAAATTGCACCAATGGCGGATTTTACTGCCGACGGGCAAAACGGGAGTGAAGCGACCGCAACTAGCCCGAGCCAGACGACAAATACAGGTGCCTCTACCACCTCTGACTGTCAGGCTCTCATCAAACTCTATCGTCAGGATAACCGCTGGCAGTTAGGGTCAGTGGAGGTGCAATAGTATGTATTGGAAGGTGCAAAAGCTAGGTCCGGAGCAGCTTTTAAGGTCTTATGGCATTCATATCCTTTTGGCTGTCAGTGTTATCGTCAATGGAGTGCTCTGGCTCAGTTTGCCTAAGACAAACAAAATGAGTAGTGAGACCAAACAAAGTATCGATGTTTTTGTGCGGCAAGTGACCACTCATTTGCTTGATTCGAGTTATATTACCTGCCAGCAAAACGTGCTCGAATTGCGCAAAGAGCTCTCTCCGCAAGTACTCAACATGCTTGTGCAAAGTAAGATTTTGCCAGGCAATGATTCAGAGCTGATGGGGCTTGTTAAGGACATGACCGAGCGCAAGCAGATTTGCTCGGTGCGTATTGATAGTCTCAAAACAGGCGATCCTACTGCTACTGGTTTGATTCCAGTGCAAGTGCAGGGTGTCTGCGCGATTCACTCTGCTACCGATACTGGTGAGCGTGGTTTTGTATTTCAGTATTTAATAGGTCAGCACGTCGATACCAAAGCCTTTCTTATAGCTGAGTGTCGAGACCTGACACCACAGGCGGCACCAGCGGCCGAAGAGACGCAATAAAGAAAGGACCGATTTTGTTTTCAGGAATAGTCGAAGAAGTAGGAGAAGTGCTGTCCGTCCAGGATACAGCTGACGGGCGGCGCTTGAGAATCTCTGCCAGGAATATTCTCTCTGATGGTGCACTTGGTGAGTCTATTTCGGTACTTGGTACTTGTTTGACTGTGGTCGATTTTAAATACGATAAAAACGGCAAAGCCGAAGACAACTGGTTTGATGTAGAAGCCGTCAACGAGACATTGCGGCGCACAAAATGTGGCGACCTGGTCAAAGGTTCTAAGGTCAATCTGGAGAAGGCCCTTAAGGTCTCAGACCGCCTTGGAGGTCACATCGTCACCGGTCATATCGACACTGTGGGCGAAGTCTTTAGTATCGTTGAAGATGGTTTTAGCTGGGAAATCACTTTTGTCATGGACAAAAGCTATGCTCCCTTTTTTGTCGAAAAAGGCTCGGTAGCCATAGACGGGGTCTCGCTCACTGTTGCGCTTTGCCAGGAAAAAAGTGTCTCCGAGTCTGACAAACAGCTCTATGGCGATAGATTTTGGTTTAAAGTCGCCCTTATCCCGCATACTCTCTCGGTCACAACTCTGGGCGCACTCAAAGCTGGCAGTAAGGTCAATATCGAGACCGATGTCATCGCTAGATATGTCGTAAGGCTGGCCCAGTTTGGCATAGCCAACTTGCCAGCCTGATTTTTTGCGGTCATTGACCTCACTAAACAGGGGCAGATTAAAATAAATCCACCCAATATATCTAAAGTATAGAAGACTGCAAAGCCAACCTGGGCTATGCTTTAGCTAGCTCTTGGCATGTTAGCTTGACTTAATTAATGGCCGCTCCAATCTATAAATCTTTCTGTTGGAAAAGCGATTTGCAAGCAAAGCCCTGGACAATGTAGACAGGAGCACTGGAGGTCTTGTGGAAGTCCATTTTGACAGCATAGAAGAAGCAATCGCCGATATCAAAGCCGGTAAGTTTGTGGTTGTTTGCGACGACGAAGGTCGCGAAAACGAAGGCGATTTGATTTGCGCCGCTGAGACAATCACGCCTGAGATGATCAACTTTATGGCTACTGAGGCACGGGGCTGGATCTGTCTGTCCCTCACTGAAGAGCGGGCCAGTGAGCTTGAGCTGCGGCCGATGGTGGAGCGCAACACTGAGTCGCAAGGGACTGCTTTTACAGTGACAGTCGATGCTGATACCAGATTTGGTGTCACTACTGGCATCAGTGCTTATGACCGGGCTACTACTATCAAAGTCTGTGTCGATGAGATGTCCAAGCCGTCTGACTTGCGTCGTCCTGGTCATATATCACCTCTTATCGCCAAGCCTGGCGGTGTATTACAGCGCGCTGGCCACACCGAGGCGGCAGTGGACCTATCTCGCATGTCAGGGCTCAAAGCTGCCGGTGTAATCTGCGAAATTATGAATACCGACGGCACTATGTCACGCGTGCCTCAGTTGAGAGAGTTTGCCGACAAACACGGTCTCAAGCTGATTACCATCGCCCAGATGATTGCTTATCGTCTGGCTAAAGAGCGCTTTGTTGTGCGTGAAGCCGATTGTGAATTGCCCTCTGCCTATGGCAATTTTAGAGTCTATGCTTACCGCAACACCCTCGACAATAGAGAGCATCTAGCTGTAGTCAAAGGTGACGTGCAGGGCAAAGAAGATGTCCTTATTAGGGTGCACAGCGAATGTCTCACTGGTGATGTTTTTGCCAGCTTGCGCTGTGACTGTGGTCCACAGCTAGAAGCAGCAATGGCACTTATAGCTAAAGAAGATGCCGGCGTGCTTGTCTATCTCAGACAGGAAGGTCGCGGAATCGGACTGCTCAACAAAATCAAAGCCTATGCTTTGCAAGAAAAGGGACAGGATACCGTACAGGCTAATGAGTCGCTGGGCTTTAAGCCTGACTTGCGTGACTATGGCGTGGGGGCTCAGATACTCTGTGATCTGGGGCTCACATCTGTGCGCATCATCACTAATAATCCTCGCAAGATTGTTGGACTGGAAGGCTATGGTCTCACTGTCACCGACCGGGTACAGATGCCGCCTGCTTGCAACAGTCACAATATGAATTATCTGCTCACTAAAAAAGAAAAACTCGGGCACTGGCTTGAGCTGGGCAAAATGGACGGTGACGGCAGTGCCAAAAACGAAGTACAAACAGAAAAAAAGCCAAAGGGAGTGAAGACTAATGTCTAAGGGTCAACCGGAAATCATCGAAGGCAGACTTATTGGTACCGGACTAAAATTTGCCATTGTGGTTGCTCGCTTTAATGACTTTATCACCAAAGAATTGCTCTCTGGTGCCACTGATGCTCTCAAGCGGCATGGCGCAGATATTGGCGCTGTTGATGTGATGTGGTGCCCTGGTGCTTTTGAAGTGCCCCTGGTGGTAAAACAAGCCGCTCAGACTGGTCGCTATGACGCTGTAATCGCTCTTGGTGCGGTTATCCGTGGTGCTACTGCACACTTTGATTTTGTCGCTGGACAGAGTGCTAGCGGTCTATCCAGTGTCGCTCTTGAGACTGGTGTGCCTGTGATCAATGGCATTTTGACTGTGGATTCTATCGAGCAAGCAATTGAGCGTGCTGGCACCAAAGCTGGCAACAAAGGCGCCGAAGCCGCTGTCGGTGCTATTGAGATGGCTAATTTGCTCTCGGCAATGAAGTCCAACGCAGCTGTCAAAGCCTGAGTTATTTGGCCTTTTGAGTAGCCCATAAAGTTTTTAGATCAGTCGCTACAGATAGGCGATTGTGTGTACTTGTGGATATTGAAGTTATGGCTTCGACCAACTTTATCTATTACTAGTGTCTCTTCATTGCGAGCTTTGTTCACTTCAAACGAAAACCTGAGCGGGCCGGCTGCTGGGTCGTAGATTTGAGAGGCAGCTCTGGCCACATTGCGTACCTGGCAAGCATCGCCTGCCTTGTCCAAAATTTTGTCTATTTTTGAAGGATCTACAAAGTTTCTTCCGTAAGTTTCCTGGGCCGCTTCAAAGAGCGCTCGCCCGGCTTCGGCGTAGGGATCTGGCTTTGTTTCAGGAATATCAAAAATTGCGCTCTCAAAATCATCTTTTGCTTCCATCATTTTATCCCTGTAGTATCTTGCGCTGCTGTTTAAGTGGTGAACACCAGCACCAGGCTAATATGAGATCAGTGAAATTGTCGTGAGTGCTTTATTTGACCTTAAAAGAGCTGAAGAACTTGATTGCTTGTGGATCGTTGCGGCTGGCACCAAAAGCATAGAGAATAATATTGTGTTTTGGTTCAACACAGATTTCGATGGTGGTACTTGAGCCATCGGTTTTATCAAACTGGTAGAGTTTGCCTTTCCAGTTTGGTCCTGCTACTTCTTCAGCGACCGCCCTCTTCACAGGGAAGTTCTGGTCTTTCATATTCTTCTCAAAGCTGTCGGCAAAGGTGTTGCAGTAGACTTCTATTTCGGCCTTTTCTTCGAGGCTGGAGCGTTCATTGACACTGACTCTATAGTCAACTGCACCTTCTCTGGCATCGTAAGCTGGTAATCCCGGTTCGCGCTCGGTGAGAGTGACCGGGCTTGGCATAGCGACGCTAAACTCGCCAGCGGGATCTTTGAATTCTTTCCAGGCGCCAGCGCTGCAACTTAAATTGGTTGTTACCAGTAGTGCCAGTGTGAGACCTTGCACCATATTATTGAGTTTCATTTGTTTTGACCTTATTGTGGCTTACGGGATGCCATTTTCAGCAATAACTAAATCAAGCTTTCTTGTTGACTCTTAATCAGGTCCTGAGGGTTGAGTGGAAAATCCTGGAGGAATTTTTCGATGGTGCCAGCCACCTTAAGCACTGACAGCATATTGCCCTCGACAGTGACTTCCTTCATCAGGAGCGCCTTTTTGAGGTGCATCTTTTTTTGGATTAGGCGAGCTAGTGTCATACCGCTAAAGTAGAAGCAGACATCAGGCTTATCAAAAGTCGGGTCAAAATGAGTTACTTCCGGTAGTTCTCCTGAGCCGCTTTTGAGGAGCCAGCCCTGACCGCTTGATGCCTTTAGTCTAAAGCCTATTTTTGTGCCATTGATTTTGGCGTTTTTAAGCGCACCCTGTCTGATTTTTTCTGGTACGAATTGCTCAAAATAATAGTGAGCGACTTTTTCGGAGTAGTCGAGACCAGAGTCCTCGACATAGGGATTTTGCGGCTCACCCCAGTGATGCTCTTGGGCATATAGCAAAAGTTTTTGCAGATACTCTCTATCTAAGCGCACTGGCAAAAGTTGATAGCGACCAGAGACTTCAAAGAGATTGCGTGTCTTGACCTGGACATCATCTAGTAAAAGCTTACGCATGGTGTTTGATAAGTTGAGTCCATCGGGTTCAGCAGCGATTAACTCTTCTACGCCGAGAGTCTGTCCGAGATGATTAAGCCATTCGCGGTTAAGGGTCATCTGGGTCGAGACTAGATTACAGATACGCGGCCTGCTCTCGTCTTCGAGTATCCTAAAAAATGTATTGACGGCCACATCCACTGGCAAAAACCAGAGTGTCGAGTCTGGGTTATAGGTCAGTTTGAGCTTGTCGAGTTTGTGATTCTGGCTCAACTGCCCGGCATAGATGGGTTTGGTCAGTGTTTGTTGTAGTTCTTTGATTAAACTGTAAATACCAGCAAATTTGATTGTTGCACCAGATTTGGTGTCACCGGTGAGCAGTGGTAAGCGCACCAGATACCAGGGGGATTCAGTCTCACTTAAACTTTCAAGCAAGCGTAGCTCATACTGCTGACAGGTGTTTTCCCACTGGCTGAGAGGTTTGCGTCTGGCAAATTCCAGTTCTTCTGGGACTACTCCGTCTTTTTGTACGCCGCCCCATAGTGAGCTGATGATAAAAGTCGGTACACCCTTAAAGGTTTTGGCAATGGATCTAAAATCCGCCCCTGTCCATGGTGCTCTCGGGCTGCGGGATTCGTCAAAGTTGGGAGGCAGTGCACTAAATATGATGGCATCATAGTGCTGGTTTTTGATTTCGCTGGGCTCGACCAGTTTAAGTCTGTCCTTAAAAGTGCGGGCATTGTCTTTGCCACCCAGGGCGCTGTCAAGCATGGTCTGGGCTTGAGTTGTCAAATCCAGCGGCGATAGGCTAAGGAAGTTGAGTGATGATTTGCAGGCAAAATGGACGTGCCAACCTTTCATCACTAAAAGTGCTGCCAGAGGTCCGTTGAAGGAAGTCACTGGACCCCAGATATAAGCAGTTTTGTGAGTCATTGCAAAATCGCTCTTTACTTGGGCAGCAAACTACTGAAATTCATGTCAGCCTCGACTATACAGGTGCCCGCCAGGGCGTCACCAAGTCTCATACTATCTTCCCTTTGCAATGAGCGATAGATTTCTATGGGGACTATTACTAATACGTAAACTTGCACCATTATGCCGAGTGCTGTTTTGATCCACACAAAGACCTCGTTAAAAGGCAAAAGGTGGAAAACTGTGAAAGTGAATTCTTCAAAAATTATCGGACCCAGATAGATAGCATTGCGCGTCAGCACTTGTAATAAGCCCGGTCCTTCGCCTGTAGCCAGGTCTACAACTTTGAGACCCATGGCATTTTTGCCAAAGCCGCGACCGCCAAAAAAGTAATCACGCGCGCACATTACAACCGGGATGACAAGCGCGAGCGTAAGGAAGTGGTTGAGAAGTGGCACACAACTCAAAACCAGAAAAATAATATAAGCCACTCCAAAGTCTATGCCCAGGGCAATAAGCCTGCGACCGGGTTCAATTTTGGGTGGTTCGAGTACAGCGTCCTGGCGCTTTTGTTCGATAATGGCGTTTAGCGGGCCAAACAAATTGGATATGGGATTGCCGCCCTGGGACTGTTTTTTGCTGGGCGCAGTGGTACCGCCACGAGCTGGTCGTCGCAAATTGCGTTTAGGATCGGGGTTGTAGCTAGACATCTGTTACCTATTATGCCCCAACAATAATAGTCGAAATCGGAACAATTGATGAGAGTGTCGGGACTCTCGACAGTAAGCGGATAACATTATCTGTAGCAGTTTTGGATGGCCATGACGCTTGATATCTTCAACAGGAAAATCACCATGAATGACAGAGATACGGTAATTGTTGATGGGTTGAGAACACCCTTCGGTCGTATGGGCGGTGCTTTTGCCACCTTGAGCGCGGTTAAGTTAGCGAGTCCCTTGATCAAAGAAATCGTGAAGCGCAACAAAATCGACGTTAACACCATTGACGAAGTTATCGTCGGCCAGGTTGTACAGGCTGGCTGTGGTCAGATACCTTCTCGTCAGGCTCTTCTGGCAGCTGGCTTGCCTAACACCACCGAATCCACTACTGTCAACAAAGTCTGTGCTTCAGGCATGCGTGCAGTCACCATTGCTGACCTGCGCATCCGTGCTAATGACGCCGATATCATTCTGGCTGGCGGCATGGAATCAATGAGTCAGGCACCCTATATTGTCGAGGCCAATTCGGCTCGTTTTGGTAAGCGTATGGGTCACGTGGGCTTTCAAGACGCTATGCTCGTAGATGGTCTGGAGTGCCCGGTCTCTGGCGTACACATGGCTGTGCACGGCGCTAAAGTCGCTGACGAATTTGGCATCACTCGCCAGCAACAGGATGAATGGGCTTGCCGCAGTCACCAAAAAGCTATTGCTGCCATCGAAAAGGGTGCATTTGCCAGAGAAATCCTCTCGGTGGAAGTCCCTGCTGGCAAAGGCCAGACTAAAGTTATCGATAAAGACGAAGCGCCCCGCGCTGATACCAATATGGAAACCCTTTCCAAGCTCAAGCCTGTATTTGTCGAAAAGGGAACAATCACCGCTGGTAATGCTCCTGGTGTTAATGACGGTGCTTGCATGCTGCTAGTAATGAGCGCTGGCAAAGCAAAAGAACTTGGTCTCAAACCACTCGCTCGCATCGTCTCTCATGCCAGTATCGGTCAGGACGTGCCTTATCTGGCTACTGTGCCGGCTCTAGCTACCCAAAAGGCGCTCAAAAAAGCCAGCCTCAAAGTAGAAGATCTTGATCTCATGGAAATCAATGAAGCCTTTGCTAGTGTGGCTCTCAAATCAATCAATATGCTTGGCATTGACCCCGAAAAGGTTAACGTCAATGGTGGCGCTATTGCCCTTGGTCACCCTATCGGGGCTAGTGGTGCTCGTATCCTTTTGACTCTTGCCAAAGAGATGGAGAGCCGTGGTGCCAAACTTGGTGCTGCCGCTATTTGCTCGGGCACCGGTCAAGGTGATTGTGTCATCTTGAGCCGTGAAGGACTCGATTAATTGCAGGATTGAGGGCGACGTCAGTCGCCCTCTTTTTTTTGAGGTATATTGTGAGCGATAACACCAGGCGAGCAACCGGGGCGATTTTGAACGATCAATTAGAAACTGAAGAAGCAAGATTGCGTATCGACGAGTTGAAACGACTAGTCGAGCACCACCGCTTTTGTTATTACGTCGAACAGCCTGAAGTACCAGATAGCGAGTTTGACAAACTCTTTAACGAGCTAAAAATGCTCGAGTCTCAGTATCCACAATTTGCCACCAGTGATAGTCCCACGCAGACTGTGGGAGCTAAGCCCAGCACTGATTTTAAGGAAGTAAAACATCTAATACCTATGCTCAGTCTGGCCAATGCCATGGGCGTTGATGACCTCAAACAATGGCAGGAGCGTCTGTACAAAGGCCTCAAAGAAATAGACGATGTGCCCGCTGATCTCAATTTGAGTTTTGTTTGTGAACATAAAATCGATGGCTTATCGATTGGACTCTCATACCGCGATGGGCTCTTTGTCCAGGGTGCCACCAGGGGTAATGGCGAGGTGGGCGAAGATGTTACTCTCAATCTCAGGACAGTCGGTGGAGTACCGCGTCAATTAGCTCCAGTACCCAAGCTCAAAGACGGTACTTTGAGAGCCTCTGCGTTGGGTCTCAACTCAGATGAGTACGAACTCTATACACCGCAAAAGTTGGAAGTGCGCGGCGAAGTCTATATGCCGGTCTCTAGTTTTACAGACTTGAATGAAGCTCTGCAAGAGCTAGGACAGCCGCTTTTTGCCAATCCTCGTAACGCCGCTAGTGGCTCACTGAGACAAAAGGACCCGGCTAAGACAGCTAAGCGCAAACTGGCACTCTGGACTTATTTTTTGTATGTGCTTGATGAGGGTATTAAGCAACCCGAGAGTCATTTTGAAAATCTGGCATTGCTTGCTGCCATGGGCTTTAAGGTGGAGCCTAATTGCTACCGTACTGAGTTGGATGGCGTACTCAAATATGTAGACGAATGGCAAGATACAAGACACGGACTTGATTATCAAACTGACGGTGTGGTGATTAAGCTGGATCAACGCCCACTCTGGCAAGCCCTGGGCAATACTACACATTCGCCGCGCTGGGCTATTGCCTTTAAATACCCACCCGAAGAAGTCGAAACTGTGGTGGAGGCAATCAATTTTGATGTGGGGCGCACCGGGGCAGTCACTCCTGTCGCTGCTTTGAAGCCAGTTAAACTGGCTGGCACCACAGTTAAAAGAGCGACACTGCATAACAGCGAGCAAATCAAAAGGCTGGATGTGCGCGTCAATGACGTTGTTGTGGTGCGCAAAGCGGGTGAAATTATTCCCGAGGTAGTCTCGGTCAAAATTGATAAGAGACCTGCCAACAGTGTGCCTTTTGAATTTCCCACGACATGTCCAGCTTGCGGTAGCGAGCTTGAGCGTCTCAACGAAGAAGTCGTCTTAAGATGCCCGAACATCTATGGATGTGATTCGCAACGCTTACGCAGGCTTATACACTGGGTCGGCAAAGAAGCGATGAATATCGACGGAGTCGGTGAAGTCCTTATTGCTGAGTTGAGTCGTCAGGGTTTGGTACAAAGTCCAGCTGACTTTTATAAGCTAACAGAAGAAGACTTGCTCAAACTAGATAGGGTCGGCTCTAAATCAGCAACAAACGCTATCAATGCTATTGCTGCTAGCAAAAATAGACCACTGGCAGCACTTGTCTTTGCTCTCGGCATAAGGCATGTGGGTGTGTCGGTAGGAGAGTTATTGGCTAAGCGCTTTAACTCAATGGACAAAATCATTGCAGCATCGCCAGAAGATATTGCCAATATCGAAGGTCTTGGACCTGTGATTAGTGAGCATGTGCGCCATTATTTTAGTCAGGAGCAAAATCTCAAGCTGATTGAGGAGCTAAGAGCGGCAGGTCTCTCCATGGAGGACAAAGACGTCATCCAGGTGCCGCAAACAATGACTGGTCTGACTTTTGTCATCACTGGCTCGCTGGAGTCCATGGAGCGCACCGAGGCCGAAAAGGCTGTCAAAGAACGGGGCGGCAAAGCCAGCTCCTCTGTCTCTAAAAAGACCGATTATCTGGTGGCAGGACCGGGTGCAGGATCAAAATTGGCGAAAGCTACAGAACTTGGTATAAAGACTATTAATGAAGAAGTCTTTTTGGAATTATTGAATAGAAGTGAGCCTATTGCCTGAATTTGCCAAACGCACAAGCTTGACCCTCATGGCCGGGTTGGTTTGCCTTATGGCTTTGCCCGGGCCACAAAATGCGGTCCACGCCAAAACTAGCAACAAAAATACTAAAGACCCGGCTGACAAAAACTGCAAACTAGGCAAAGAGCTCTATAAAAAGGGCGATTATGATGGCGCCATCGATGCTCTTTTGCAGTCTACTTATTTTGCCCGCAATGGTTATGCGCCCGAAGCCTTTTATTATCTGGGACTGGCTTACAAAGCAAAAGGTCAGGACCTCAAAGCGGTCGATGCCCTCACCCACCATCTCCAGCAAACCATCGAAAAGGCTGCTCCTGGTCACCTGGCGCTCTGTCAGGTCTACACCAGGTTGAAAACTTTTGACAAAGCCAATGAACAGATAGTCATGGCTTTTGGGGATAGCGAATATAAAGACCCAATCTATCCCGACCTCTTTGTCGCTCAAGGTGAGTTGAACGAGGCTCAGGGTAATTTTGGTGGTGCTTGTGACTGTTACTTGAGGGCTCTCGGTGACCATAAGAGCCAGTGGGACCGCTACTATCCCTGGATCCGCTATGCCGAATGTCTGATGAAGCTGAAAGACTGGATCAAAGCCTATAGCACCCTGACTGAGATGACCAAAACCAGCAACCCACTAGTGGGCATCAAATACGACCGGGTCTATCTGGACATGGGCATTTGTATGCTCACCAAAGGTAGCCACCAGGGCGCCATCGAAAATTGGCATAAGGCGCTAGAGTACGAGCCCGACAACAAAGAAGTGCACCTGCAACTGGCCATGTTATTTGAGGCTGAGAAGCATCTTTCTTCGGCTGTAAAAGAGTACAGACATTTTATCCGTTGCAGCAAAGACGAAGTAGATGGTCCCAGGCGCAGGCAGGTGGAGCAGCGTATCGCTACTATCGAGCAAAAGCTGGCAGTAGAAAACGTGGCTCCCAGTCCTACCAATCTATCTCCGTATATGCGCAATCAGGAACAAATGGAAGTAGACTCCAGACTGCAAGAACAGCAAAAGCAGTTAAAAAATCTGCCATCTGACGCTGGCTTTTAGTGCTAAAAAGTCTGGTCATGCTCACGCTGCTTGGCGTTGAAGCCATGCGGTAGAGCTTATCTGGGGCATCTTGAAAAGGTAAAGAATACTGCAGAATTGCTACTTTAATTGTGTCCAGTAGTTATCCTGTAATTATGAAAACACCCGATAAAGTTAGCTATGCCGCCCTCCTCAGTGCCCTTAAAACAGGGATAGACAGAGGATATGCCCCAGAGGATAGAGAATACGTCCTCGATCTAGCGCACAGTCTGCGCCGTGGCGTTGTTCAGGATGTGGTTGATATGCCCGCCGGACAAGCTGGTATCGCTGGTGGTGATACAAATTTCAATTTCTTCCTCAAAAATTATCAAGCCAGCTAGTTACGCAGACTCTTTGTGTTGCTACGCAAGACTCTTTGTGTTGCTTTAGATTGAGTCAGTAACTCTTTTAAGGACACAATCATGACTGTACACACCCTTGTTATAAGCTCCAGTCTCAATGTCGAAAGCAAGAGCCGATTGCTTGCCCGCGTCGTTTATGACGACATCCCTCAGGCAAGCGGCACCAAGCGCTTTATGGATTTGCGCGATCATCCCTTGCCCCTTTGCGATGGTGGCAAGGCTTATGGCGACGCCAATGTCAAAATTGTCGAAGCCCAAATAAAAGAAGCTGATTGCATCATTGTCGGTTTTCCTGTCTACAACTACTCATGCTCTGCTGCCCTCAAAAATCTAGTGGAGTTGACTGGCCGCGCCTGGGAAAACAAAGTCGTTGGTTTTGTCTGTGCTGCTGGTGGCAAATCGAGCTATATGTCAGTGATGAATATCGCAACATCTCTGATGCTAGACTTCCGCTCGGTAATTGTGCCGCGTTTTGTCTATGCTGATGGCGAGGGTTTTAGTGGTGTGGAGATAAGCGATCCCTCATTGCGCAAACGCCTGGAAGAGTTAGCGCTCTCATCTACCCGTTTTGCTCAGGCGCTTAAGAGCGTCAATTAGGACTTTTGGGCTGTATCGCTCAATTACTCTTGTGGTGGACTGCCGGGCAAGGCCGGTACACGTCTGGTGCTAAAGACTATCTGGGCAGTGTTTGTCTGTCCACTGTCCGGTACAAAAGACGGATGTGAATAGAGATAGCCAGCCGGCAGTGCAATCTGACGTTTGTTTGCTCCAGTCGGGTCAATCAAATACAGTCCCAGTTTTTTGAGGTCACTTGTATCCCAGGAGACGTAGATAATTGATTTACCATCATTTGACCACTTTGGAATACCGCATGCGATGCCTGGTGGAGTCAATTCTCTCTCTACTCTGGTGTCGACATCAACGGTGTATACGCGCCAATCCGTGCCACCACTGTAGCGCATAAAGGCTACCGAACTACCGTCGGGCGAAAGCCAGGGGTCGTAATCCCCCAGCTTAAATTGCAGCGGCATTATTGGCTTTGTTATCACTGGATTGGTTAACTGCTTCAGTCCAGCGCCACTGAGATTGGCTATCCAGAGAGGATTGCAGGCACTGGCGTCGGTACTTGTCTGCACCACGGGGAAGACCAGTGTGTCATTTTTGCAGGTGGGATCTGCCACGGCCAGGTTTGGGGGGGTAGGCACTCGCTGCTCTTGCTTGGTGGCGATGTTTAGCACGCGCAGCTCGGGCAATTTGCTGTGCACATCGTCAGTGTGGACATAAATTAGGCGCTCGTTGTCAATCCAGCTGCTGTTTGCATTCATCACAGCTGGACCGGTTTTAGTCAACGACTTAAGCTCCGTACCGTCGGCGTTTGCCACCATGATTTCGGTATTAAGGTAGTCACTGCCATTTTCTTCTGCCAGACCACTACTCAGTATTCTGTTATATCTCGTCAGTGTGATTTTGCTGCCGTCAGGCGCAAAGCGCACATGCGACATCTCTTTTAGCGGATCGCTAAGCAACTTTGCAAAATGTCTGCCATCAAGTTTAGAGGTATAAACGCCAAATAAATCTTGACCTCTATATCCAAAATACTGAGGACTATTTTTGATGATTTCTTTGAGATTAAGCAGTAATAGCAGTGCGGCCAGCACACAAAACCCTGTGGCAATGATGATTTTAGTGCGACGGGTGAGGTTCACTTTTGTTGTTTACTTTAGCTAGATCTTGCTTTTTTTGTAGTCTGGTGGTGGCTCAAATGCTTGTGGTGGTAGCCCGACATTCATGTATTTAAGCAGTCTGGTCTCGACTCCATTGCCGCGTGCATAGACCAGGCAACCGTTCTTGGTGCTAAACCAGGCTTCGATTTGTTCGTCATCAGTAAGAGGTAGAGTCGTTCTCCAGCCTCGCACTTCTTGCCCTTCCATCTCAGAGGTACCAAGACTGGTGGCTTTGCTTGAGCGGAACATCTCTTCATCAAAGATACCAACGCCGAGGTTGCTCAATTCGCTCTCCTGATAGGCTTTGTCATGGTCAAAAACCACATACTTTTTGCCATTGAGATAATCGAGCAAAGTGATGCGCGCTACATCTACCTTGAGTGACTTGGGCTCTTGCTTGGGGTCCACTGTATCGTGTGTGTATTTAAGTACGCTGGCTTGTTCTTTTAGTCTCAAGTGACCGCAACCATCGCTTGATAAAATGGCATGACCTTCGCCCTTGTCTGACTTTTGAGTAAAAAGCGCCTGGTAGGCTGTTTTGGGGTAAGTGGTGGAGAGGTCACGCGAAAACTTGGGGTCTTTCATACTGTGTTTGGCAATATTACTGGACACGTACATAAAGAGTATAAACAGCAGCACTACCAGCAGTGGCACGTTTTTGCGCAGTGAGCTACTGTCCATTATTTTTTCTCCGACTTGGTCGGATGTTTTAAAATCTCGATGCGACTGGCTACGCGCGTAAGCACTTGATCCATTGGCTCTTTGTCATCGAGAGGAGCGTTGCCTATGACCAGCAAATATTGTCCCATCTTATACGGGCGGGCAATACAGACCTGGCGTACTCCGATTTTTTCTATCTCTCCGCTGGCTACAAACTTGAGAGCATCCATTTTGCCACTCTCCAGTTTAAATTGACTGGCCTCGAGCAGCTTGAATTTTTCCAGCTTACTGCTGTATTCAGTCTCCAGTGTTTTTTTGATCTCTAACGGATTAAACCGACCTTTGCGATTTTGAAATGAAATCGTTTTGCCGGATTCGCCGCTTTGTCTGGTCAAAATGTCGTGCGGCAAAAAGGGGTTGCTGGTACAGGCCCAGTCGTCGGGGATTTCGTAGGTAAATTGCCCTGAGTAATCGAGCAGACGGGCAAAGCCATTGCCTTCGCCTTCTTTGATTTTGCGCAATAAGCGCTTTTTGGGTGGTTTGGCTAGCCCGGCATCATTGGGGGTGCCCTGCCGGCTTTTCCAGGCATCTGGCGAGCCTGGTCCAGTCATGCCGCTGCTGTTTTCATGCCTAAACATCGATTGCACGGTGGCTTCGTCCACGGGCACTAGCACTTGTTGCTCCCCATCTGTGACGGGGGTCTCAAGCATGCCTTCGTTTTGAGCAATTGCAAAAGGTCCGTTAAATAAAACAGACAAGGCTATTACAAAGGCAAGTTTCCAGGGGTTTCCCCAGGTGGATGTAAGGGTGTCGCTGCTGGCTTTCATATGACACTTGTAACACAATCGGTAAACTGACGGACTAATTTGCTGGCCTCATTAGTTGCATCTAGGATGAGAGAGGTGGGTCTTGATCGGGAATATTGTAAAGAGCATTTGAGGAGACGATAGTGACTGAGGTTGCCCACGGACAAGCCCAAGGAGCGCCAGAATCTCCTGGATATACCAGTGCTGAAGGCAATAGTCTGAGCAAGGGTATCGTTGTCGATAATATCGTAAAAACCTATAAGGGGGGCAAAGTCAAAGCCTTAAATGGGCTCTCCTTAAAAATTGCTCCAGGTGAGGCTGTTGGTCTTGTGGGTCCCAATGGCGCCGGTAAGACCACGCTGCTTGGGTGTTTGCTGGGCTTTTTGGCTGTAGACAAAGGTAGCGTTACTATTGACGGCTTTGCACCGGATGATATGCGCAGTCGAGCCAGGGTTGGCTATTTGCCAGAACGGCTCACCTTTGACCGTTGGATGACAGGCCGGGATTATATGCAATACCACCACGAGCTGAGTGGTGGCGGCGAGAGTGTGCGCAAGCGTGAATGTGAAGAGTTGCTTACCCGAGTGGAATTAGACCCCAGCTCCTGGGCTCAGCCGGTCAAAAAATATTCAAGGGGTATGTTGCAGCGTCTGGGCTTTGCCCAGGCACTGGTGGGTAAGCCCGATTATCTTTTGATGGATGAGCCAACCTCTGGCATGGACCCCCAGGGCGTAATTATTGTGCGATCGCTGTTGCGTGACCTGCGCACAAAAGACAAGCTGACAATTTTGCTTAATAGCCACCAGCTTGACCAAATAGAGCGCAGCTGCGACCGGGTGGCATTTATAGCCAAAGGGCAGGTAGTTGGCTTTGAAAATTTAAGAGAAGAAGCCAAAAATATCGCCAGTGTGATGGAGATAAAGTGGCTCTCTGATGATGTTTGTGTCGACGAAAGTCTCATTGGTCGCACAGCTGCTGCTAATAACTGTCTGCTTATGCACTTTGAAGAAGGTCTGGCTCGCATTCAGACGCAAAATCTGCCGCAGTCGGCCAGTCTGATCAAAGCTCTGGTCATGGCCGGTGTGCCTGTAGTCCAGGCTGCGCCGGATTCAGGACGGCTGGAGCGAGTCTTTATGGAGCAGATGTCCGACACAAAATAGATATACAGGCAAAGTAGCTTTAGTAAGCGCAAGCTTTAGGGAAGGGGGTTAGTGTGAATCGAGCAATATGCGTCAATACCTGGCGCGAATTTAAATCAAACAAAGTGCGGCTAATTCTCCTCACTCTGCTCTTTCTCGGGCCACTGGCGCATTTTACCTGGCGTCGTTGTTTTAGTCCGCTAGAGATTCAAGATGAGATGATCTCCTTTAGCGCCATGTCGATATTTTTTGCCCTTATATGGGGCATCGGTGTGGTGGGCAGGGAGCGCCAGCATGGCACTATCACACTGGTTTTGGCAAGACCGGTGACCATAACAAATTACATCATCAGTAAATGGATAGCCGTTGGGCTAGCAGCCGCCATTTGCGCTGTGCAAGCACTGGTGGTTGAGCATGCTATTTCGGTTTATTTTGCCCCTTCGCTTTTGCTAGATGGCGAGTTTTTTGCCAATATGGCTGAGCGTATCATTATTGCGTTTGGCACCGCTTCTGTGCTTGTTTTTTGTTCGTCACTGGTAACTGGCATCAAAGACCTGGCGATTATCGCCGGCGTGCTCTTTGCCCTTATGCTCGGTGCCCAAGTGCTGTCGCCTGTCTATCACACAGCTTATACCTGGAGCGGTATCTCGCAGGTCAATTTAGAGCGCCTTGCGCACATAGGCTTTGGCGCACTGGCTGCAGTGTTTTACCCCAATATTCCAATTGCCAATTTGTTTACTTTTGGCGGTGAGTATATTGGCTCTGTGATCAATTATGTCTGCGTGGTATCAGTCTTTTTGTCTCTTGCAGTGTTTACCTTGAGCCGCAAGGAGTTTAGTTATGCCCAAGACTGACAAATATGTGAGCACTCGCTCACAGCCCAAGCGGCTTTATCTACTGGCTGTCTCTGCACTGCTTTTAGCATCTGTTTGTGGGATAGGCAAAGAGTACAATTTCAATCTCTTAAACGAGCTGGCTTCGCCCTTTAGGCACAGTCCTCCGATTGTATGGCGCACCAGGGAGGCTGCTCTGGCTGAGAGTGGGCGCACTGGTAAGCCCATACTTTATGCCATTTTGGTAAAAGGCGATGATGCCTCAATACGGCTCGAGTACGATGATTTTAATAAAAAAGACACCTATGAGTTTATCAATGCTAACTACATCCCCGTAAGGATTTTTCTCAAAGAAAAAATCACAGAAGAAAGCAAGACACCGCTTGAATTTAAGGCTTTTTCTGAGCAATTTCCTTTGAGTTATCGCAGCTCTGTGGCACTATTTACGGTACCAGCCAAGCTGCGTATGCGCAATCACAATGACATACTTTCCAGTGCCAATCTGGCAGAGCTGGGTATCAGTGAGCCTAATCTTTACGGCCACCAAAACTATCAGTATTACAACAACTATGAGCCTGCCTATTCATATTATGGTCGTAGTGAGGGCGGTAACTCTCGTGGTCCTGTTTTGAATGTGTACCGCACCCACGAAGACTTGATGGAGTATCTCTTTGCCGCCAAAAACTGGCATCATTTTAAACCCAGTACTGGTCTTGTCCACTGGCAGCCTGCCAAATTGTTAGATGGACCAAAACCGGCAAAGCCAAGGGTACTTGTATTGCTTGATGACATCGGGCAGGAGTCAGATCACTTCCGCTTAAATAGTCTCTATAACCGAGAAGTAGTAGATCTGCTCAATAAAAACTGTACGCCTATCCTCCTGGAATACGATACTGAGCATCCTGAGCGTAATAAAACAATCGATCAGATAAAGAACAAGTATGGTCTCACCAGCCTGCCTGCTACTGTTTTTGTCGATGCTAAAGACGGCAAAGATGATGTTATCCGTGGTAATGCTGCTGAGCAAAACATCTGCGAATTTTTGCGCAATGGCTTGGGTCTTAAGGCTAGCGTGCCAGACAATACAGTGCAATACGCCAGTCATAAGTACCGGTAATGTTTGCCAGGCATGACTATAGTCAGAGGGCGCAACCAGTTGCGCTCTACTTGCTGGCCTTGGTTAGCTTTGTACTGGCGTGTACCCTTGGCATAAGCAAAGAGCTGGGGATGGACCTGGTGGCTCGGGCGGTGCCTTATGTGTGCACGCCGGCTAAAATCAACTGGCTCAGTCGGGACGAAGCAATAAAGGAGAGTGGTAAGACCGGCAAGCCGATACTGTATGCGGTGCTATTTAAAAATGAGTGGCGCTCGCTCAAATTTGAATACCATGATTTAAAAGATAAGCAGGTCGCTGATTTTGTCAACAACAGATATCTTGCAGTTAAGTATGTGCTGGATAAGCCGATAGGCGGTGCTTACCCTGCGGAGCTTTACGACGTTAGTCAACAACTGTATCTCGGCGAAATGTCGCGACTAAATCTGGTCGTGGTGCCAGCCAGCAAGCGCTTAAGACTCTGGAGTGATATCAATTCCAGTGCAAACTGCCTTGATCTAGTTAAGTATCAGACTCCGGCACACTGGCCATACAGTGATCAGTATCAAGCGTCCTTTAGTGTGCTCTACCGAAGAAAACGTGGACCTTGTGAGGTGGAATGGACACCTTTTCTGCAGAAATATTCAACCATACAAGAGCTGCAAACATATTTGGCTGGTGGTATTTATATCCCCAGATTTAATCGTTTACTTGGACCGATAAAATGGCAATCCATTGATTTGATCGATGCTAAAGCTGTAAAGCTGCCGCGTGTGCTGGTGCTGCTAGACGAGATGGGCATTGCCTCTGACCAATATCGCCTCAGTGTGCTGAATAACAAGAGAATTGTGGCTGTTTTAAATCATCAAGCTTCACCAATAGTGGTGGAGGCGAGTCAAGCAAATCCTGCACAGCAACGTTTAATTGAGCGTCTGATGAAGCGCTTTGCCGTAGACAACTTGCCGGCTACCATCCTAGTGGACTACAAAGGTGGGACAAAACTCTCAAGTTTTTGTCGACAGGAAAGTGATGTGCTTGCCTTACTGGAAAGGCAATTTGTGGTACCAGCGGAAGAATGATAAATGGTCACTGGGAAATAATGAGGCTTTTAGTTCTGGTACGATGAAGTGGTGGAGAGGATGAAATTGCTGCCTTCAAGAGTGATTAATGCATCAGGCAAATCCGTGATATCGCGGTTGCTATTTTGTCTTGGTCTGGTCACAACTTTACTCGTGCTCATGTTTTCTGGTCATGCCATAGCCAAACCGCAGGCATTGCAGCTCGATCAGACTCATAGCTTCCTGGGTAAATGTCAGCTCACTGTATCAACCACTGGTATCAGGATTGAGAGTAAAGACCGGCTTGGATTTGTGCTTGTCTCAAAAGCACCAAACTGGCAGGTGACTGTCTTTAGAAATGATGACAAAACCTACTATACTCAGAGCTTTAAAGCATTTTGCGAAAGCGGCATGATATCAGGATTTATCATGAAGCCTACCGAAAGAATTGTGGGCTCACCGACTAGAGCATTGACTACAAAAATGCTCAATATGAGTGTCAAAAGTATTGTAGAAGAAAATTGTTCTTTGAAATATTTGAAGCAGGGAGTAGATTTTGCTGAACAAGCCGAGCGTATTATTCACGCTGCCTATAAGATACCTACCAATGGTGGCATACCCGTTTACTACGTGAAGCGTTATGACTCTAAAGACCTATTAACAGGTGTCCAGTCAAAATATCGGTCCGAGACGATACTGAATACTTCCAAGATTCAAGTGGTTCAATGCGGGGATAGTATATTTAACGCGCCCACCGGTTATAAGTTAGCCAAGTCAGTGCTTGAGACCATTACTGGAGACAGCACCAGAAGTAGTGACGCAGCGTTTACGGAGCTACTCGAAATGGGGCGTGGTGGTTTGAAGCCCGCGGCAAAGTGAGTGGTTGATATCTAGAAATACCTGGTTTAGTGTTGGAAGGGGAGTCATGACAATTAGAGTAAGCCTGGCTGGTGTGACTGGATGGACTGGTAAGCTTGTCGCTGAGTCAGTCATTGCCGCACCGGATATGGAGCTAGTGTCCTGTGTCAGCCGCTCGGCTCAAGGTAAGACTCTCAGCTCTCTTGGGCTGGCAAGCGACCTCGTCGTCTCAGGCAGTGTCGCTGAGGCGCTTAAAACTAAATGCGATGTCTTTGTTGACTTTACCAGTGCTGATGCTGTCAAAGAGCATGTTTTGTATGCTATCGGTCAGGGAGTCTCTACTATCGTGGGCAGCTCTGGGCTCAGTGCCACTGATTTTGACGAGATCCAAACGCTCGCTCTGGACAAAGGCGTGGGAGTGATTGCCTGTGGCAATTTTTCAATCACCGCTGCTCTAGCAAAGCATTTTTCTTTGCTTGCTGCTAAGTATTTACCGAGTTGGGAAATCATTGACTATGCTAGCGCCACTAAGATTGACGCGCCAAGCGGCACGGTGCGAGAGCTGGCCGAATGTATGGAAGAGGTGCGCCAAAATAAACTGGCTAGGCCAGTGTCAGAGACCGTAGGCGAGGTCACTGCTCGTGGTGCTCAAATCAAGGGTACACCGGTGCACTCTGTGCGATTGCCCGGTTATGTCATTGCTTTTGAGACAGTCTTTGGTTTGCCTGATGAGCGGCTCACTCTGCGCCACGACGCCGGCACCAGTGCCAGACCCTATGTGGACGGCACATTGTTAGCTATACGGCAGTGTGCCCAGGTCAAAGGACTGGTGCGGGGTCTCGATAAACTACTGTTCTAGCTTATTTGCCGGTGTAGTTGGGAGTGCGCTTCTCAACAAAGGCTTTGACGCCCTCTTGGAAGTCATCTGAGCGACCAGCTAGCTCTTGCAAATTAGCTTCGTATTCCAAAAGCTCTTCGAGGTCATCAAAAATTGCTTTGTTGACAGCGCGCTTGGTCAGACCAAAAGCTTTGCTTGGACCGGCAGCTAGTTTTTCTGCCAGTTGCATGGCTTCGGTCATGAGATCGGCTTCGGCTACAACTTTATTGACTACGCCCAGTCTGAGAGCTTCTTCAGCAGGCAGTTTGTCAGCGCTAAGCATCAATTCAAAGGCTTTGGTGGCGCCAATCAAACGAGGCAAGATAAAGGTCGCACCGGAGTCTGGGATGAGACCGACTTTTGTAAATGACTGGATAAAGTTGGTCTTGTCTGTGACGATGCGATAGTCACAGGCAAATGCCATGGATGCACCTGCACCAGCAGCGACACCGTTGACGGCGGCGATGATTGGTTTTTCCATGCGGCGCAGTTTGATTACGATAGGATTATAACGGCGCTTGATGCTGTCTCCCAGAGAGGTGCGGTGACCTACTTCCTGAGCGATAGAGCGGCTCTGCAAATCCTGTCCGGAGCAAAAACCACGACCGGCACCGGTAAGGATAATCGCTCTGACTTCTTTATCCTTTTCCATTTCTTTGAGCGCATCCTGCAATTGGAAGGTCAGCTCATCGTTAAAGGCATTAAGTTTGTCAGGACGGTTGAGGGTGATTATACCGACACCGTTTTTCTTTTCTGTAAGCAAAATCTTTTCGTCTGTCATTTTATAAAACCTGCATATAGTCTTGGTGTGGGATAACTTAGCGACCGGTGAATACGGCTTTGCGTTTTTCCAAAAATGCTTTCATGCCTTCTTTTTGATCTTCTGAGGAGAAGAGCATGTAGAAGTTTTTGCGCTCGAATTCCAAGCCTTCCGATAAGGTGCCATCAAAAGTTTTGAGTACGGCTTCTTTAGCTAGTCTTACGGCGATGGGAGATTTGGCTGCGATTTCTTTGGCGAGATTTTTAGCTTCTTCTAGATAAAGTTCTACTGGCATGACTTTGTTTACGAGACCAAGCTCATAAGCTTCGCGGGCATTGATGGGACGACCGGTGAGGATCATTTCCATTGCTTTGTATTTGCCAAAAACACGGGTGAGGCGCTGAGTGCCGCCGGCTCCAGGGATAACTCCGATGTTTATTTCGGGTTGACCAAACTGAGCGCTCTCAGAAGCAATGATAATGTCGCACATCATCATTAGCTCACAACCGCCGCCCAGTGCAAATCCTGATACTGCTGCGATGATGGGTTTTTTGATGTTTTTGACTTTGTCCCAGATGGCGAGATTGTCTTTGAGCATGATTGAGACTGTGCTCTCATCGGACATTTCTTTGATATCAGCACCAGCAGCAAATGCTCTGTCGCTGCCAGTGAGGACTATGGAGCGCACGCTCTCATCTCTATCCATTTCTTGCAAAGCAACCACCAACTCGGTCATCAGCTCGGTATTGAGAGCGTTGAGTACAGTGGGGCGATTGAGCTGGACGACACCTATATAGGTATCAGCTTGTCCCGCTGCTTCTTTGCTGGTCAAAATGTTTTTGTAAGTCATAGTCATTACCATTTCATCTCCTGATTTTATAAAGATATTGGCTGTAAAACGTTTTTTTAAATCTCTCAGAGCTTGTGTCCGCAGGCTCCGCAAAAGGCATTGCCCACTGGGTTATCGCTGTTGCATGTGGAGCAGGGGGTAGTATCAAACGCCGGATTGGCAGTGCCCATTGGTTTGGCACCGCGGGCACGGATTTTGGCATAATCCATGGGCTGTTTTTTGCGGAAGCTACTCAGTCCCTCGGCGGTCTCATAAGAGCCAGCATGCACAGTGAGCCAGTCTCGGGCATGGCCAACGGTCATTGACCAGCTAAAATCGCGCCAAAAATTGAGCTGTTGTTTGGTGTAACGTGTGCATTCGGGTAGCTTGTTGTAGAGTTTTTCGGCTAGTTCTTTGACTGTGCTATCGAGCATCGAGGCTGGTACGACTTGATTGACCAGTCCCCAGTCAAGGGCTGTGTAGGCGTCTATTGGCTCGCAGAGCAGTAGCATCTCTCTGGCTCTACGGTCTCCCACTATCATTGGTAACCACTGTGTGGCACCACCGGCGGCGACACTGCCGCGGGCCGCTCCCACTTGACGGATGGTGACGTGGTCAGCTGCAACAGCTAAATCACAAGCCATGTTGAGTTCGTTGCCACCACCTACAGTCATGCCATTTAGTCTGGCTATCGTGGGTTTGCCCAGATTGCGCAAGCGGTCATGCATCTCTATAAAGGTATACATCCACTTGTGATAATTGTTTGGTTTGTTGAGGATGTGCTCCTCTTGCTCCCTCAGGTCAGCTCCAGTACAAAATGCTTTATCGCCAGCACCGGTGATTACCACTACAGCAATGGCGTCATCAGAGCCTGCATCTAAAAAGGCTTGACCAAGCTCTTTGAGGGTGAGAGTGTCAAAACAGTTGAGCACATCGGGACGGTTAATAGTGATAGTGGCGATATAACCAGTCTTGTCGTAAATGATGCGCTTAAAGCCATAGGACTCGGCCGGCAGTCCGGTAAACACGGCGTCTGGCGAGTTGGCCTGAGGCATAAGTTTTGACTCCTTGATATTGCCGCTATTTAGGGACTGGTAGTATCGGGCTTGCGTTTGTCGATGACACGTACAGCTTTGCCTTCACTGCGAGCAATTGAGCGCGGCTCCATGAGCTTGATGTCGGCGGTCAGTCCCAGCGAATCTTTGAGCAATGACTTGATGCCTTGCACAATATTTTTGGAGACTTCCTCAGAATTATCTTTGCTATTTTGATGGACATGGTCGGTGATTTCGACGTGGATTTCGAGGGTATCCAGAGCCTTTTTGCGGTCAACAACCAGCTGATAATGCGGTGCTAGCTCACTGATTGACAGTAAGCATTTTTCGATTTCAGAAGGAAAGAGATTGACCCCACGGATAATGAGCATGTCATCCAGTCTTGCTCTTACTCTAGTCATGCGGCGCATGGTGCGACCGCAGATACATTTTTCGGGGATAAGTGTACTGAGATCGCCAGTGCGATATCTCACTACAGGGATTGCCTCTTTGGTCAAAGTGGTAAAGACCAGTTCGCCTTCTTCACCGTCTGGCAGCACATCGCCCGTCTCTGGGTTGATTATTTCGGGGATAAACATGTCTTCCCAGATGTGCAGCCCGTTTTTAGCCTCAATACATTCCATCGATACGCCCGGTCCCATCACTTCTGAGAGTCCGTAAATATCGAGAGCATCGATTTTGAGCAAGGTTTCAAGCTGTCCGCGCATCTCTTCGGTCCAGGGCTCAGCGCCAAATATCCCGATATTGAGCTTGATGCTGTCGCGTGGCACAGCGTGCTCAATCATTGTATAAGCGAGATTGAGAGCATAACTGGGTGTCGACAATAGTATGCGTGCGCCAAAGTCTTGCAGTAGCATGATTTGCTGTTGTGTGCGCCCGCCTGATGCTGGTACCACCGTAGTGCCGAGGCGCTCTGCGCCGTAGTGCATGCCCAATCCACCAGTAAAAAGTCCGTAGCCGTAGGCATTGTGCAATACATCGCCTGGTCTAGCTCCGGCAGCGGCCAGTGAGCGAGCACAAGCATCGGCCCAGTCGCTTATGTCTTGTTTGGTGTAGCCCACCACAGTGGGTTTGCCTTTGGTACCTGATGAGGCATGCAGTCGATTGACTTCGCTAAGTGGTTTGGAAAACAAACCAAAGGGATAGTTTTCTCTCAGGTCGGTCTTTTTTGTAAAAGGAAAGCGAGCCAGCTCACTAACATTTTTTAGATTGGCAATGGTGTTTTCGTCGATACCCGCTGCCTTGAAGCGCTCGTGCATCACTGGGTTTTGATAAACGTTGGCCAGCACCGTTTTGAGTCTTGCCAGTTGCACAGACTGGAGCTCGTCGCGCCCCATTGTTTCGGTCTGTCTATCCCACATAAATGTTTCGGACTTTATTGCCACGGCTCACAACTTTGATATCAGGGGCATATACGGACGCACCATATTACCCTCTCAGCAAGTTCTTTGTCGTTACATTTGGCGCGCCGAATAGCGGCTGAGTCAATTTTCATCTCGCAAGGCTAATTTTGTCCTGCCTGGAGCTCGCGGGCGCCGCTTTATTCGCCTGCCAGAGGGGGCATCCTGCTATGATTTTCCAATGGCATCCCCTGCAAAGCCTCTCGTCTTTAGTTATGGAATTCCAAATAACAGGCGGGACTTCGTTTTTTTCTGGTTACTGGCACTGGCAATAGCTGGTGCCCTCTTCTACACGTGCCTTTATTCGCGTGTTTTTCCTGAGGCCAGTCTGGAGCTGCCCCTCAAGCGGCAGGAAATCGCCAAACGCGGTCGCGATATGGCTCAGCGCTTTGGCTTTGATGTCTCACAAAGCATTGCTTCCACTGTCTCAAAGCCTCAACCCCAGCCTGGTAAGCCTCCCGCGAGCGTCAGGACTCAACCTCTGGGTATCCTGACAGCGCCCGTTGACAAGAGTTTGATTCAATCTCTTACATTTACAACCTTCGACGAAGCCAAGACCTTCCTTGAGTATGAGCTTGGTCTGGCCAAAGCTCTGGCTTTGATGCGGGACAAAATACCAGTCTGGGCCTGGTCGGTCAGGCTCTGCCGCGAATTTACCATCGAACAGTGTGTGCTCTGGTTATCACCATCAGGCAAGTTGATTGCCTTTGAGCACAACCTGGAAGAAGAAAAGAAACTGCCATCACTCAATCATGTTGCCGCTCTCAAAGTGGCACTGGCCTTTATGCAGCAAGAAGGACAGGTGGAAGTTGATGGTCTAAAAATAGTGCGCGATGAGACCAATGCCAAAATCAACAGAGTCGACCACTCTTTTGTTTTGGAAAATCAGCAGGATGATTTTAAGGGTGCCCGGCTGCGCTACTTTATCCAGGTCTCGGGCGACCGGGTCACTGCTTACAATAACTATCTATTTGTGCCAGATACATGGACGCGCAAATACAATCATATGCGCTCATACAATGAGCTATTGCAGCGCATCGCTGGTATTTTTTATAGCACTTTGCAGTTGATCTCGGTACTGGTGGTGCCCTGGGCTCTGTCACGCAAAGAGATGCGCTGGCGCTTTGCTCTGTTTGGTGGCATGGTCATGGCGCTCACTGGACTTTGTGATAGCCTCAACGAATATTCTACTGTTGTAGCGGAGTATGACACCACAAGCTCATTTCGCGACTATCTACTGCAATGTTATGGCAGTCAGGGCGCTTCTGCCATAGGGCAATTTTTCTTTGGCACATTGCTATTTGGTGGTGCCGATGTACTTTATCGTCGCTTCTATCCGCACCGTGTGGCCCTGGAGAATTTCCTCAGACCATCAGGCTTTATGACTGGCGAAGGTCTTAAGGCTATTTGGGTTGGCTATCTTGTATTTCTTGTGCATCTGGGCTGGATCATTGTTTATTATCTGCTCGGCGAGCGGCTCAATTTTTGGTGTCCTCTTGGTATCGACAATGTCGGCGTATTGAGCGCTACTCTGCCTTTTTATTCGGCTATATCGCTGGGTCTGCATGCCAGTGCCCAGGAAGAAACGATAGCGCGAGTGGTGGCACTGACTCTGGGCTGGCGCATTACTCGCAACTTTTGGGTAGCTAACCTGATGCAAGCGATGATCTGGGCATTTATGCACAGCTCTTACGCTCAGCAGCCAGCTTATGCGCGTGGTGTAGAGCTGACTATCGTCGGATTGTTTTATGGCTATATTATGCGGCGCTATGGTCTTTTGCCGTGCTTTATAGGGCACTATTTGCTTGACGCCTTCCTTGAGGTCAAGCCGCTTTTGTCTGTTGGTCAGGGTGAGTTGTGGCTTTATTTGTCTGCCTTTATTCCGCTTGTACCATTTGCTCTGGTGGGCGTTATCTCCTGGTTTATCAAAAGTCTAATAGCTGCCAAGCCTGGTGGCAATGAGCTATTGCAAGAGCGCGAAGTATCTCTCACTAATGATGCCATCAAACCACCACCGCAGGCACCTGTTGAGCACAAGCGCATCGGCGAAAACTACATCTACGAGCCTTTCTCTCAAAAATTCAGAACGATAGCACTGGTATCGTCACTGATTATCATTGCTATTACCTTTTTTATAAAACTGGATAGTTGCGGTGATACTGCTCGTTGCAAAATCAATAGATTTACAGCCATTGCTCGCGCTCAAAAAGTCCTGGAAAATGCCGGCGTCAATCCAGCTAGCTATGTCGTTGTGCCGACATTAATATCGGATGTGGCGATGGAAGAGATGCAGTATCTCTACGAAAATGTCAAACGAAAGCGCACCTTGCAGCTGTGTGAACAGACCCAGCCTGGGTTTATCTGGCAGGTGCGCTTCTTTAGGTTTTTGGATCCCACTGAGTATCGTGTTAGATTACGCGGTGATGGCAGTGAGTACTCGCTGGATATTAGCCAGGATAACGAGACTCCCGGTGCCACTATAGATGATGCTAAAGCAAAGTCCCTGGCTCTGGACTATATCAAACGCACTCACCCGGATTACAAGGACTTCAGAATATCGAGACTGGCTCGCGAAGACAAAAAGAACAGGCGCGACTATAACATCGATTTTGTTGTACCAGCCCTTAAAGTTGGCGATGCTGAGTACAAGTTTTATCTGCAAATATTGGGAGATAAGCCCTGTAACTTTTCTCAAGCCTGGCAGGTGCCAGATGCCTGGAAGTACGAGCGGGCTAAGGTAACAGAGTCAGCCGCCATCCTCAATAACGTGCGTTACTACACCAAGGTGGCTTGTGTCTGCTTTTTGATTTACTGGGTAATTACACTGCTGAGAGCTGGTGTGATGCAATGGCGTTTGCCGCTTGTTGTCGCCATTGTACTGGCTCTAATTTGTATCGGGGAGCAGCTCAACCACCTGCCCTCTGTCATGTTTAATTATCAAACTGAAATCAGTAAAAACACATACATATTCAATTGCTTTATCGATTATGTGCGCAGTGCTGCCGATATCTTCTGGCGGCTGTTTTTGGCATCGGCGCTGGCTCTTGGTGCTTTTCGATTGCTTGTACCTGGTATATCTTTTGCCACAATATTGAGTGTGGCCTTCCGTCCCACCACCACTACCAATCGCTTTTATCAAAAGCAGATGTGGATAGATGGTATTACAGCTGCTCTGGCTTGCGAGGCTTTGAGCCAGCTCAAGGAGACGGCTTGCTACTTCCTCTCGTATTATCTCTCGCCTGAGATACGCTCAGCTCAGATAGAGATTTTGCACAGTCTCAATGACTATTTTTCTGCTGTACTATCCGATTTGTTAGACCTGCCGCAGTCATTTGTCGTCAGTGTTACCGGGTTTCTTGTGGCAGCAGCTCTGTACCGCAGATTTTGTCGTAATTTTTGGGGCTATATGGCGCTCATCTTTGTCTATGAGCTTATCGTGCAGTCTGATGAGCGTCATATGCAAGATTATCTTATCGGTGTGCTCTCCGGTACTCTCAATAGCCTTATCATCTGGATCTTTGTTGCTCGGCTGGCTAAGTTTAATCCGGTTGCTTATCTCATCAAGATTGTACTCGATGACTGCTTGCCATTTATCTATGCTATCTATGCCTACGGATTGCCTGCTATGGCACCGGATATGGTTTCGTTCTTCCTCTATTTGCTCAGCCCACTGGCTGTGCTGTTGTATCTCAAGCTCAGAGGTGCACAAGCCGGTAAGTCAAATGGTGTTGGTGCTAGTGATAATGGAGAAGTGGTCAGTACATCTAGTACAGCAGATGCTGACCAGCCGGTGCAAGTAACACTTGAAGTCCCCAATGGCAGCTCAGAGTCATCGCCTGATACGGAACTGCCTCAATCATCAGAACAAAAAGATTGATCTTAAGAGGAGTAGATATGTTTTGCGTTGTCTATAAATTTTACGTTGACCCAGCCAAGCAAGAGCAGTTTAAAGAGGGCTGGCGTGCTGTAACACTGGCTCTAAAAGCCGAATGTGGTGGGCTTGGCTCAAGACTGCATCAGGACCAGAATGGTAACTGGATAGCCTACGCCCAATGGCCTGACCAGGCAACATGGGAAAAGTCAGGTGGAGTTAGTGCTGACGCTGAGCGCGGCCGCAAACTTATGATGGATAGTTTTAAAAGTGGCGCGCAAAAGCCCGAAGTCATCTATATGTTAGACGTTATAGATGATTTGCTGGAATGATTTTATCGGTGCCAGCAAGGGGCTTATGCCGCCTTGTATGCAATAAGAATAGTGCTTAGTCCTGGCTGATTGACATTACTGTTCTAACAGAGCCAAAGATTGCCAGAGCTGGGATCACGAGCATTGGTACGATTGTCCAGATTTCCATTGGGATACCTCACTTGTTTCCTGAAGGCTCGGAAGAGCCGCGTTGGTTGTTACTTTTTTGATACTACATGTGCACCACATGCAATGCGTTGATTATAACGACGAAGTATTTTTGTGCTCGAAATGCGCAATGTAGATTTACAAAAATAAGCTCTGTAATAATTTGCGATTGGTGCTGACGCCTTATTGGTGGGGATCTTGGCGCTCTGTGAAGATATCGTGTTAATGAAGTTATTGCATTTGTTTTGGTGGCACTTCTGGTTGTTTATGCCTGTTTTGTAAAGCAAATATGGTTACAACTCTGAAACCAGTCATGCGGCGGTGGTGCTCGCGTAACCAGTAACCATCCCCGAATTGAGCAATAGTGGCATAATGGAAAGTTTCAGTCATTATGGCAAAAATGTTTGGTGACCAATTGCTGTGAGCAGGTAGCCTTCATCTCTTTTGAATGTGCATTGAATGAGAAAAACCAGGATAATTTCTCATTCAATGGAAAGGGCAAAAGGAACATACTTAATGCTTCTTGTCCTTTCTCGCTTTATGCTCATCGATAATTTCTAAGCATAGATCAACGCAATCATCGCAAATACAAATCTTCTCGCCTCTTATTAGTTTGCGACCCTTTGTAGTCTCCTCCGGCCCGGCTATAAATGAAAAAAGCCATGACCTATCGAGACCTTTCATAAAGGAGCAGAAGCTACAATCTCTATGCAGTTCTGTCTCTTCTACCAGGGCTGGATCTTTGAGTTTTTGAGCGGCACTATAGACACACTTGTCGCAGATATTGCTGCCGGGTTTAGCAATCATCAGCTCGGCGTTTGCTGCCGAGATGCCGCAAAAGGAGCAGGCCGTTTTATCCTTGCCTGCCATTGATTCAGTCCTTTGCCGCTTCTGCTTTTGGTTTGGTGGCTTCGCTATAAACTGGTGGCAGGAAGTTTTTTAAAGCAACTGTGCTCTTGCTCTCTGGCAGGTAGAGCACCGGATCTAGTACCAAAAATTGAAACACCGAATAAGGCAGTCTCTGGTCGCGTCTGACCATATGCAGTTTTAGCTGAAACGATACCAGCCTGGGTAACTTGTTTGTTAGCTCAGCAATGGGGATTTGTGATTTGTCCTGGCGCAGTACTTTGCCAGGATTTTTGGGATGTAGATATTTGACTGCTTCTTCGCCAAAGAGATTTTTGGCAATTGCTTCAGCATCGGGGTTTTCACCTCCGGTCACAGCTTTTTCGATGGACGCACTATCGTGACCTGGTTTTTCTAGGGCTTTAGCGGCGGCAGGTAAATCCACAGCGCCACTGGCAAGAGTCGGTCTGAGGCGCAGGCAAAGACCTTTCCAGGCGTCTTTATCAGGGTCTTTGATAAAGGCGTTTAGAGCTTCTTCGCTGATGTCATATCCATAGGCCAGATCGAGCGGCAAAAAGAGCGGGGCATATAAGTCAGGATTAAAGCTGACTGGCACATTGACTTCCCAGTCTTCCGGGTTGTCCATAAAGGTAGTTGGTTTGGCCGTGGTGGCAATTTTGTGGGCCTCGACTGCGCCTGTGGTAAAGGGATGACCCACGGCAAATGCCAGGTTTTGCGCTTCGTTGGACTGGTAGACCAGGTAGGATACCCAGCCCAGACTGCCCGGACAGCGGCAGGTGTTGACGCCAAAGTCTTCCACAGCCAGGCGGTAGTCACCGGACTGGATATGTCTGGCAAAAATTTCAGCTTTGGGCACAGGCCCTTTGCCAGAGGGATTGACTCTGAGCACGTTAAAGCCAAGCAAAACAAAGCAGGCTAAAAAGCAGATGGTAATGAGTATACGCATATAGGAAGCTATACTTGGGTTTTAAATATTAGCACGGGGATATTGACATGGGGCAAGCAGATACTCACGCAATAGGGATAACCATCTGGTTGTTTGGTCTGGCGGTAGTGGTTTGTCTATTTGATCTGGTCCGGTCCAGTTTTTGGACCAGTATTGATATTGCCGCCCTCAAAAGAGACATCAAGCCTTTTGGCATGGTAGCGATTTTGTTGGGGGCGATGCTTGGCTTATCCTCCTTCCTCAAGTTAGAGCTAGTTCAATATAGTTTGTATCTTGTTTTGGGTTTGCTCGCTTGTTTTGTTAGTGGCGTAATCGACCCACTCAAGCATCGTTATATGCGAGCCACATTTCTTTTAGCTTGCAGCGCCGGTCTGGTTTTGGCTAATCCTGACCAGTTTGGTTATTGTGCCAGTGCCTTTGCTATTGGGCTATTGTCCTGGAGACTGGTTGCTAACTTGCTTGAGCCCGATACAGCAAGACTCGATGATGTTGCACCGGCTTTTGCTTATCTAGCCAGTATGACACTTGCTGCTTGCTCTGCTAGTGGGCACCCTACTGGCAAAGCTGCTGATCTAGTGACTGGTGCATTTGCTGTGGCTTGTTTGCTCAATATGATGCAACGTCCTTTTATGCATGATGACAAACTCTTTGTAAAACGTCTCGTACTAGTGGTTGCCGGCGGATTGGCCATGCTTGTGGTTGTCACCAAGGGTCTCAATCTGGTCGAGTACACCAAGCTCTCAGTCCTGCTTGGCGCTGGCTTTGGTGGCATGTACGCGCTGGATGCACTCTCTCGCTGTGCCAACGACGAAAAAGCCGGCGGTGCCTACAAATCAGCTAAATTTATCAAGCAGGTATTAATAGTCGGTATCTTCACTTTGATTGCTTCCAGGCTCTTTGGCAATGTCGGCGTGGGAGTGCTTGCGGCCTGTGTCATGGTCGGGAGTGTCTCTCAAGTGCCTGCTTGTTTTGCTGCTTATCTTGGAGCGCGTCTCTTTGAGCAAGCCTTTGCCTACGACTCAGTGGCTAATGTCACTGGTATCAACTTGATGCATCCTTATGTCAGTGCTGCTCAGTATTTTGGATTTTTTGTTGTGGTGGCATTGCTTGTGATGATCAAAGAGAGTCACGATCGCAAGTTTGATGCTGTGGCGATTGCTCTTGTGGGCACAATCGGTACTGCTCTTGTTAGTTATTTTTTGCATGGCGAGTCCACCGGCAGCTATCTAGTCGCTCTTGGTGTGGCTGGCATAGTCGGTACAGTTTTGATGCAAGTCTTTTATGGTGATAAGCCCAACCGGGCTCTCTCGCTCATGCTTTTGCCTGGACTGGCTGGAGCGGTGGCCTTTTTATCGCAAGGGCTGGTGGATGTTGGTCTGGAAGCCTCAATGGATCAAAGGCTGTCTGTAATTGGTGGACTGGCTGGTTTTGTCTTGCTACTGATGGTGGCAAGCACGCTCATTAACAAAAACAGTCATAAAGGCACAGGCACTAGCTCATCTGATGTTGTAGCTGTCCCGGGAGAGTAACTTGCCTTCGCTTTTAGCGTCTTCAAGCAAGTAGACTTCGACCAGCATAGTGCGGTTATCTCTGGCTATTTCTCGTCTTTTAAAGCTACGTTTGACGGGCTTTGTCAGCGCTTTGCCTTTAATTTCTATCGTTACTTCTTCGGGGCTCTGTGTGGTCACAATCTCCACCGGAAAGTCATAGGGATTGAGGATTTTTAGGTCGTTGACGCCGTACCAGACTGTGGAGTCTAAACCGGCTGGTACTGAGGCAATGCGGCTTACATGAGGAGTGCGCTCCACAATAGTCAGTCCGGAGAGCAAAGCGACCTGATAGAGGGTGGATGACACAAGACAAATGCCACCACCAGATGAGGCTACTTTGTCTCGTCCAAGGTAGCTGGCTGCCGGTACATAGCCTCCGCCAGTGTCTCTGGGACCCAGTCTCTGGTTAAAGCTAAAGACCTGGTGCGGTTTTATAACAGTCATATCAAGGCGTTTGACTGCACTATTAAAATTGAGCCGGTGAGCCGTGCTAAAGCCGCTTAAGTTGATTGTGCGTTTAGCTAGAGTCGCAGCAAAAGGATGCTCGGCAAAATAATAGAGCAAGAGTGCCGGTATTAGCAGAGCCAAAAGTATTGTGCTTGGCTTGATTTTACCGGGGAGTTTCATCGCTACTTGTCGGTAATCGTGAGATTATCGATAGATGAGAGTCCCTTGATATTTTTGCTGTACATACCCTCGAGGTTGATTGGGGCGACACCGACTTTGCCGGGTAGCTCCATGCGCAGTAGGGTTGTAAACTCCGATTTGCCAGCTTTGATATTGCTACCAAAAAAGACAATCTTGTCGTCGAGGATGTCCTGGTGTGTCCACCAGGCGCGCTGCCAGTCGCCCACGATGCTGCTATCAGTGCTCGATTCTTCCTCGACTGCGCCTTCTTTGGGTGAGTTCTGGACTACTTCAGCTCCGCTTGGTAGAGCGGCTTCGACCATGACATAAGGCATGGTGCGTGGGCTGTCGACCACTACTTTCATCAAGATTGTCTCCCCGGCTTTGATTGGTCCGGTGATTGGTACGCTCTTGAGATGGATGGTGCCATCGGTGGTGGTGGCGACACTTTGCAGTCTGTAAAAGGTCCTCACTACTGAGAGATCGCTGGGGATGTTGGCTATACCAGTCGGTCCAGTTTTGCCCGCCAGATTTTTAAAATAGCGAGTCTGGGCGTTGTAGTAGAGTCTGCCAGTGCCTTCGGTAGTCAGTTTGAGTTGATAACCTTTGTCCTGGTTGCTCAGTGGCAGCAGTGATTCGGCTCCGTAGCGGTTGGCCAGGTCGTAGGTTTGACCAGGCAAGGTTTGTTTGATTACATCACCAATCGAGCTTACCAGGCAGCTTATCTTGCTGTCTTTAGAGCCCTGTCCGTTGAGGAGTTCTTCTGCTAGCAGGGCTTTAAATACGGCGGCTGTGGCTTTGGTGGTGCCCCAGGCGTCTTTGCCGCGCTGCATCAAAAGCCAGGTTTTGACGCGCTCAGTGGTCGCTGTATCCTCTGGTTTGACCTCGACTAGGGCTGCTAGAGCCAGTGCCGTGGTTTCTTCGGGAGTAAAGCGATAGCCCCAGTAGTGTCGTTTGGGGTCACCAATTTTGGTGGCTAGCTGACTCGTTAGCTCCCAATCGACAGTGCTATCAGAGGTGTTGGCGATGGCGATGAGGCGCTCAATCATCAGTTTGGAGAGAGCATCGTCACCAAGGTTTTTGGCAGCACGAGCGCTGTAAGCAATGGCCACTGGAGTCAGTGTGTTGATGTTATTTTTGAGATAGGTTACAGCAGCGCTGCGTGCAGCAAGAGCTTTGGCTTTATCGGCTGCACTGAGCTGACTCTTATCGCTCCACAGCGATTGAGCGTAGAGCAGATAGGACAGATCGGTCATTACCTCGCGGTCAAAGTAGTCGTCTGCTACGCGCTTAGGATCACTGAGCTGTTTGACCAGCTCTGCGGTTGTTTGTACGTTGTACTGCGAGGCTCTCTGCATGGCGGCAGTATCTACTTTGTAGCCAGTGTCCTGGAGGAGCTTCATGCCTTCCATTACATAGGATGTGAGATAAGGCTGTGAGGTATCAGCTTGCCACCAGCCCCAGCCGCCATCTCCGTGCTGATAGGATGCCAGCTTGGCCATGGCCTCTGTGTAGACACGGTCAAATTTGATCTTGTCACCACCGGTAAGCGGCACTGACAATTTTTTGTTTAATTGCATCGCCACTATAGATGGTACCAGTCTGGACATGGTCTGCTCGGTGCAGCCGTATGGATAGTCAATGAGACTATTAAAATTACCCAGTACCGGACCAATGGTGCTGCCAGCCAGACTGAGCTCTCGTGTCAGCGTGCCAGGGGCAGCATCATTTACATCTGGCAGGTCTAAATTAAAATCCGCAATAGCATCTTTGAGCACACCAGCACTGGCTATGGTCACTGGTATACCCATTGGTTTGACCGAGATTTGACGCTCCAGAGCATCAGCGGCAGTCTGACCGTAAGCAGTCAGTTTGATAGTGGTGTCACCAATAGTTTTGGCAACAACAGGCCAGTCAAAACGCTTGGCCCCATCAGGATCTATAGTCAGAGTCTGAGCCAGAGGGAGGGTGGTTGTGAGGTTACTTCCCATGGTCAAATTGACTTTGACAGTCTGCGGTTTGTTTGTGTAGTTGTGCACGATACCGGTCACAATACCTTCGTCGCCCTGAGCAAAAAATCTAGGCAATGCCAGTCTGGCGATGATGTCTTGTGTGGCTATTACCTTTTGTACGGTAGAGCCGACATCTGTACCGGTGGATACACCACGGACAGTGGCGCGCCAGGTCGTTAGATTGTCTGGCAGTCTAAATTTGGCGTGGGCTTGACCTTTGGCGTCAGTAACCAAATTAGGAAACCACACAGCCGTATCTTTGAAGTCCTTGCGCACACGGGCTTCCAGTTTGTCTGGACCGCCTGAATAGCTCTCAGGGAAGGAGCAATGAGTGGATACCCAGTTGCTTATCTGGCTATAGAAGAATGTCCGGATATCTTGCGCTGCTTCTGCTCTGATTGAGTAGATACTCTCGTCCACAACACCCATCGATAGCTCCACACCTTTAGCTGGTTTGCCATCAGATGTAAGGGCTGTGATTGTGTAATTGGCTTCTTCGCCAGGCTTGTATTTTTCTTTATCGGTGGTTACAGCCAGCTTGAGGAAATGGAAGTCAGGGCTGACCATGACCATTTCTTCGTGGGTGTAAAACTGGCGCTTGGGTCCAACAATCGACACTGAGACATAAAAGTTTGGTGTCAAATTGGCTTTGATTGGTATCTCTACCAACTGGGCCGATGATGTGAGAGGCACTACTTTGATGTCGTGCAGTTTGCTGCCTTCGATGCCGACAAGAGCTTCCATACCTTCTTTGCCGGTAAAAGGACCGGAGATTATGGCTTTAGCTACTTCGCCAGCTTTGTAGACTTTTTTGTCCAGTTTTACATTGAGTGGCACGCTTTTTGCTTCGCGGTCACTATAAAAGAATGGACGAGCGTCCGATGCCACCCAGATAGAGGTGCTATCGAGCACTGTGTGACCGGCATCATCTTGCGCTTCGCCGATAACATAGTAGCTATCGGTGACAAACTGATTGCCGATATTAAAGACTAGTGTGGCTTTACCATCTTTATCTGTTGTCACTGCTTGATTTGCCAGGAGCTCATCTGGTTTGTAAGTTTGTTTGATGGAGTCAAAAGGAAATCTCAGCATCTTGAGAGAGACTGATTTGTTGGCCACTGGCTTGCCGTCATAGCTCACTGCACGCACTTCTACGGGCATCGACTTGCCTGTTTCAACGACCCAGGACTGGGGGGATACCATCAGCATAAAGTTGCCGGTGGACTCTGGCATAGAGCCGCTAGATACCACAGACAGTCTGCTTATGTCTGTTACCTCGGCTTCTACTCTGAGCTTTTTGTCTACGTACTCATTGCCGATAGGACCGCTCGCTGAGCGAGTTGGGGCAGTGGTATCAAATTCCACCACTGCTTCGCCATTGCTGTCAGTGACTGCATAGCCTTCGGCAATAAAGTCGCCAGAGCTGTTTTGGTAGTCATCATCGCCACAGCCCCAGCTATCAAAGTAAGCGTAATAGTCTGGTCTGTCTTCTAGTTTGTATCTAGCTGAATAGTCTGTCGATGAGTAGATACTGTATTTGATGCGAGCGTTTGCCACCGGTCCGCCAAAATAATAAGTCGCTCTAACGCGCGCTCTGCCCTTTTCGCCAGCGATGACACGCTCGGCTAGCGGTTCTACTTCGACCTGGTATTCGGGTTTACGATACTGCGCTACTTCAAATGATTGATAACTGGTGTAGCCATCAGGATAAGCAATTTGGACTTGATAGCCGCCCGTTTTGCCGTTTTCGGGGATTTCGATGAGACCGTTAAAAGTACCGTGACTGTTGGTTGTTACAGCCAGAGTTTTGATTTCATTGTTGTCTGGATCTTCCACTGTGATATTGAGCTTTTGGCCGGCACCAGGGTTGGTCATGCCGTCTTCTGAGACATTGCGCGAGACACCCTTAAACAGCACCGTTTGACCGATGCGATAGACTGGTCGTTCGGTATAAAAGTAAGTCTTATGGAGGTCGCTATTGGAGAGCCAGTAGTTATAGCCGCCGTAAGCTTTGTTGTCGCCTTTGACACCAGTGCAGAGCACATCCATGCCACTTTTGTATTTGAGATCAGCTGGCAGAGGCAGATTAGCCATACCGTTTGCGTCAGTAGTACCTTTAACTCTTGATTTGATGATACCGCCCTCGAGGCGCTCAGCTATGTCGATATTGACACCTTGAGCGCTTTTGAGTGTATTGAGGTCGACAGCTCTGACTACTGTTTGACCCGGGCATTGTTTGATCACAAGTCCGATGTCGCTAACCGAAAACCAGGTCAGCGCTTGTGCTCCCTCTTTACCAAAGAGGTCTCGCACTTTTGCCACAGTAAAATAGTCGCCCGGTGGCAAAGTTTGGTCGAATTGAAATTCGGCATGACTGGAATCACTGGAATCCTGTACGAGTTTGCGTTTGAAATTTTGTACAGCAGTTTGACCAGTAAATGGATTATTGAATTTGGCGCTGGAATCCAGATATAGACTCATATCGGATGATAGTGTCACGCCCCATTTTTTTTGTGTCTCGACATTACTCAAGGCCATCAAGTCGCCTTTGTAGACGTTGACTTCTACTTCGCTGGCGCCTGTGGCATTGACCCAAAAGTTGGGTTTGTTTTTGGTTGTAAATACGCGACTATTGGAGGCAATATTGACACTTGGTGAAAGCAAACTAAGTTTGACTTCTTTAGGCAATTTGCTCACTTTGCCGTCTTCTACATAGAGTCCTTTGACAAATTCGCGGCTAAAACCTGGAGCGCGCACTTCCAGTAAATATTCGCCCACGGGCAAATTTTGCACTTTAAAAGTGCCGTCGTTGTTGACCCAGGCGCCGCGCTCTACCTGTGGACCGCCGCGGGGTCCGGTGACTAGTGCGTAGACTTTGTTCTCTTTGAGGTTATAGCTATATAAACCAAATTTTTGCTGCTCGAGGGCGATATTGCCGGCAATCGATCCTGTTGGCGTCTCTAGCAAGATGGCCACTAGCGCTACCAGTAGCACCTGGAAGAAGAAAAACTCCCAGGTAAAGAGAGCGTTTTTAACCGCCTCAAGACTATTTGTCGCCTTTGGCTCACCTGATAACATGCGCTTTTATCCTGTAAATTTGGCAGGGTTCGTTGGGGTTTATACCAGCTTTGAGTTTGCACTGCATTACCTGGTAATGGGGGTCACTTGCTTCGCCGGGCAAAAGCACAGCGCCTTTGCCGTTGCCTCTGACCATCAGTCCGTCGGTCAGGGGATGCAGAGTGGTACCGCGCATCACTGGTTCGACAGCTTCGATGATTGTGACCTGGGCTTTGAGGTCAGCGATTTCCTTTTTTTGTACTGTACTAAAGCGGTATTCTTTGGTCAGACAATCAATTGTAGTAAAGACAGTATTGGTCACAAGATCTGCATGGTTGGGAGTGATATTGCCCCAGCACGCTCGAGTTTTGCCGTCTTTATAGAGGGTGACAAATAAGCCTCGGGATTGGCGATACTCGGGTGTCAGGTCAAAGGTTTTTACCATCTCTTTGAGGCTTTTAGGATGCTCTGCAAAATGATTTTGCATAGTCGCCTGGGCAATCAAATTGAGCGGTGTTTTTGTTAACTTCTTACTAATCTTGTGCTGGTCACTAAGTGGTTTTGCTGGTGAGCTTTGCCCGCTTGCGGCCGACACAGGCAAGATGATACTGAGCAAAGCCAGGCTGAGCAGACTAATGAGTGGTCGACTGTGGCGCTTTATAGCGCTCAAAGGCGGCCTGGTAGTAGACCCACGCTTAGATACGGGCACTTGACTGGTTCCCCTTACAGGACCACTTATGACACATCCTTATTATCCTCTCTTGCGCTCGTGCGTCTTGCCGCTTGTGTGAAATTTGCATTGCGTATCTGTGAAATTGTTGTCAGGGGTGGGTTAAACTGACAGAGTGTCAAATTTAGGCCATGAAAATCGAAACTGACAAAAACTCTATAAACAGAAGGGGCTTTTTGCGCTCCATCTTTACTCTCGGCAGTTTGCAAACTGCCAGCAGTGTCGAGGCTAAAGCCACGCCATCTTTTTTTTGGTGCGATCTGGTCAATGGTAATGTTGGTTTTCCGACTGGCCTGGCTGTGCCCGCCGAGCGACCGGGCTCTATTGCCAAATTGATTGCTGTTATCTGTTTGGTGGAGGACGGCTTTAACACAAACCATAAGTATGAGTGCACTGGCACATACAGGGCACCAGGTGCGGCGCCTAATGACGCAGTGCACTGTCAAATTGTGCATGGACAGATAGACCTTGTCAGAGCAATCGGCTTTAGCTGCAATTGCTTCTTTGCTCAAGCGACTGCCAGACTGACTGCGAGAGCTTATCTCAAAAAAGCTAAGCAACTTGGTCTGGCTTCACCAGTAGCAGGGCGGCGTAGTGGTCTGTTTCCCGCCCACGAGGGCGATATAAGCGGTAGCTCTTTGCCTTATGTAATGGGGCTGGCTCCAGATTTTAAGCCTAATTGTTTGCAGCTAGCCAGGTTGGCTGCCATGATTGCCCTTGGACCGGAGCACAAATTGCCGGTACTGCACAGCTCCGAAAACCTCGATATAGTCGAACGCGAAAAACCTCTGACGATAGCGATTAGCGCCAGTGCTCATAAATTTGTCACCGAGGGCATGCGCCTGGCTGTAACCGAAGGCACTGCTCACAAAATAGACCCCCAGGACAAGCTCAAAATTGCTGCTAAAACAGGTACTGTGCCTCATGGCAATAAGTTTCAGTCGCAAGTAATTGGTTTCTTTCCTTTTGATAAGCCACGCAATGCCTTTTGTTTGTTCACCCCTTCTGGTACTTCGCAAGACAGTGCTATACCGGCAGCTCGTGATATTTTGCACTCGACGACCTGGTAAGGCTATGAGTTTGTTTTGTTTTAAAAGGGCTCTGCCTGCTTTGGCAGCAATGCTTGCCGTCTTTGTCCTGGTGTCACCGGCAGTGGCAATTGACAGGGCTGTTAAAGTGCGGCTTTTTGTGAATGCTCACACTGATAGTTATCTTGTATCGCCACCTTTTGTTATAGTCTCACCCCATGCTCAAGCCGTGGAGAGCGGTCGCCCCTGGCTACTAAAAAGCGGGCAAGGGGGCGTCAGTTTTGGTCCGGGCGCAGGTGCTGGACTGAGGGCAAGTCAGCTAGTGCTTAAGCCACTGCGAGGGCCAATTGCAGTCACTGCTGGCGGTGCTGGTCCGGTGCGCAAAATTAGCGGCCGACTGATTGCTCGCGGCGGTGCTTTGGGATTGATGGCGGAGATACCGGCTCTAGATTATGTCTCGCAGGTGGTTGGTTCTGAGAGTTTGCCAGATTTTAGCCTGGAAGCCCTGAAAGCCCAGGCTGTTGTGGTGCAAAGCTGGTTAGCCGCTCGCGGTCCGGGAATTATTGGCGATGATACTAATGATATGGCGTTTTTGGGGGCAGATTATGCTCGTCCTCTTTGTCTGAGTGCAGCCCGGGCAGTCTTTGATAAAGTCCTGGTGACCGGTAGCGGGCGAGTACTTAAGCCATATTTTCACTCTACCTGTGCTGGTAAATTGTCTCTCGCTCCCGAGATTTTTGGCTCAAAACTCTTTTATCAGGACGGCAAAAAAGTCCTGGCCAATCCGTTTGTCTGTGCCAGCTGTAAAGGCTCGCCGTTTTATAAAGCGCATGTGGTCACGCTCAAGGCCAGTGACTTGAGCGCTAAGCTCAAAATGACACCACTGGCAGTGACGCTCAAGGATGCTGCCGGTAGACCACTGATTGTTGCGGTGTCAGTAAATGGCCGCACAAGAGACTATAGCGCTTATCAGCTCTGGCTCAAGATTGGGCAAAGCTTTGGTTGGGGGCAAGTACCATCGATGCAGTACGATTTTGTGCGCACTGGCGACAAATACGTCTTTACCTCATATGGGGCTGGTCACGGCATCGGGCTCTGTCAATGGGGCGCTCAGGGTCTCAGTCAAAGCGGCAAAGACTACAAGCAGATACTTAAATATTATTTTCCTGAGGCTTCTGTGCGCTAAATATTAATTTGCTTACCAGCGGTGATAGGCTGGATGACCGGGTTTGACTGCTACAAACAGTCCACGTGCTTTAGCACAGACCTGTCCATCGCAAAGCAATTCACCTTCGATGGTGGCACGGTCGGCCTTGGCCTCTACCACTCGAGCGACCAGGTCTACTGGTTTGTCCGAGGGTGTCGGTCGCAAAAATTTTAAATCGAGTGTTGCTGTTACTGTGCAAGGCAGGCTATCTAAACCACCGGCTTGCATCAAATGATGGGCCGCTGTCCAGTTGCAGTGGCAGTCCAGCAAGCAGCCTATCAGTCCACCATAGAGCACACCAGGAAAAGCATTGTATTTAGGATCTGGTCCCCAGGTAGCAACCAGAGTGTCATCTTTGACGTGGCTATTGATATGCAGTCCGTCGGCATTAGCTGGACCACATCCGTAGCAGACACTTTTGGGGGCAAGACTTTGTTGCAGGCTTAATTTGTCGACCATAGCTTCCTCTAAAATTTGCTGCATTTTAGCATTGCCTGGCTCAGTCAGTATTGATAGATTCACGCCCTTTATAGCAGTAACGCAGTATCAGGCTGTTGCCTGGCATATAACTCAAAGTCTCATAGATATAAAGAGAGACTTCTTGTTTTTCTTCGGTGGGCAATAAAAAGCAGGGCGGGGGAGCCAGAGGGCAAGCCACCCTGGCTCCGTCATGTGGTCCACCAAACAATTCCACTTCTACTTGTTTTTTAACGCCATCCACAAAATACATATTGCCGTCCCCACTAGTGTTATTAGACGCCCACTGCCAGAGCCTGGCGTACTGTCTGGGCCCAGCTTGCAATACGACTGGCTGTCAAATCTGGTTCATTGACCTGGTCAAGCACCAGTCCGACAAATTTGCCGTCCACCACTGCTTCGCTATGCTCAAAATCAAAACCATCGGTGGAGACCTGGTCAGCAATTATTTTGCCGCCGCGCTCTTTGACTTTGTCGTAGATGATTTTCATGGCGCTGACAAAGTTGTAGGTATAACCAAACTGGTCCCCCAACTGAAATAGCGCCACAACCTTGTTGCTAAAGTCCACTTGATCAAGTAAATGCAGGGCGTCTTGCCAGTCGTCAGTGAGTTCGCCATCGCCCCAGGTGGAGCCACCCAGGACCAGGAAGTGGCAGGCGTCGATTTCTTCAGCTTTTGTGCCGTAAATGTTTTTTGCCTCACTGATAAGGTCAGACAATTGCTCCTGTATTTGATTGGCTACTTCGGTAGTGGTGCCGGTTTGTGAGCCATAAAATAGTTTGCCAGTCATGATTTTTCTCCATGTTGATGCCTGCCGCCTTTTGCAAATCAAGGGCGGCACACTGCTATCCGTATGTGCGGAATCAGTTATGAGTTTTTAGTCGGTATCCTTTTTGAAACTTAGTTGCTCTCGAGGACACCTTATTGAGAATCACTCTCAATAATATGGTGCAAGATTACACCCGTAATTGGCAAAAAGCAAGGTTGGAATAAAAAGCGTTGCAGGGTTTCTATTTGAGAATCATTTTCATTTTGAGCGTGATGCGCTTATCGCACACTTTTGAGAGTGGGGTATTATTCTCTAATGAATTCTCTTATCAGAGGTGGTTATGCAGTCCAAAGTGCTTAAGTTTGCATCCGCTAGGGCCAGTCTTTTTCAGGAGTCAGTAATCCGAGAGATGTCGAGGCTGGCTTTGCAACATAAAGCGGTCAATCTAGCCCAGGGTCTGCCTGACTTTGCCTGCCCCTCTGAGCTTAAAGAGGCCGTTACGCGAGCAACTTTTGATGATGTCAATCAATATGCCATCACCTGGGGTGACAAACTTTTGCGTCAGGCAATTGCCGACAAAAACAAGAGATTTCTTGGCATAGAGACCGACCCTGAGACTGAGATTACTGTTTGTTGTGGCGCTACCGAAGCCATGGTGGCCACAATGATGGCGCTAGTAGATCCTGGCGAGGAAGTGATTGTCTTTGATCCATACTACGAAAACTACGGACCTGATGCCATCTTATCTGGTGCCATCCCACGTTATGTGCGTATGCATCCGCCCAACTGGAGTTTTGACGAAGCTGAGTTGGCAGCCGCTTTTAACGACAAAACTAGAGCCATAATTATCAATACACCCCATAATCCAACTGGCAAAGTATTTAGTCGCGAAGAACTTACAGCCGTTGCCAAACTCTGTCAGAAGTGGGGCGTGCTCTGCTTTACCGACGAAATATATGAGCACATACTTTATGACCAGCACAAGCATGTCGCCATGGCCACTATCCCTGGTATGGAAGATTTGACTGTCACAATCAATTCTCTCTCCAAGACTTATAGTGTTACTGGCTGGCGCGTTGGTTGGGCTGTCGCCCGTCCTGAGCTGACTTTGCCTATTCGCAAAGTGCATGACTTTCTCACTGTTGGCTCCCCAGCACCACTACAAAGAGCCGGTGTCACTGCTGTAAACATGCAGGACAAGTACTACCAGGAGCTTGCCGCCGAATATGCTAAGAGGCGCGAGTATATGCTCGAAACTCTCGATCTGGTGGACATCCCCTACTATGCTCCAGAAGGCGCTTATTATGCCTTTTGTGATGTCTCCAAATTTGGCTACGAAAGCGATCTGGCCTTTACCAAATATCTTGTTAAAGATGTAGGTGTGGCGGTAGTCCCAGGCGGTAGCTTCTTTGGTAATGACAATCCGCTCAAAAACAAATATGTGCGTTTTTGCTTTAGCCGCAAACCAGAGACACTGAGTGCCGCCAGAGAAAAACTAAAAGAGCTAAAAGCCTGCAAAAAATAAACAGTTAGTGCTGCATTACAAGTGCTAAAACCACAATAATCTGGCAGATGCCGCAGCATACCATCATCATGCCTGATGGCATGAACTTCTTGGTTTTGAGAAGACGTTTGACAAAGATGCCTTCAAGCAGTCCAGCGATAATGAGACCGCCAACAAGACCGGCTTGAGTCTGCGTACCGGCTACAAAATAGCAGGCGGCCAGTGCCAGACCACTGATTGAGCCGGCAATCAGGGAGGCTTTACTCTGGGCTTTGACAAAGCCCATGACACCGCCTAAGACCGTGATGATTGCCAGTACAAGTACTGATATTTTGGCTACTTCCAACATTTTGTTTAACTCCAGCTACACAAGCTTATATTGGACATTATCGGCTAATGCGCCGGTCATGGCATTTAAAATCAATAATTTAGTATGCCAGTGCGTTTTGTTATTTGGTGATCACAAATTCGTCTAGCACTTTGCCTGACTGATCTATTTGTTTGACTTTTAGGGTCTTGCCATCGAGATCCATCGACGTAAAGCTGTGCACACTGGAGTTGTATTTGAGCATCCAGTCATGACCGCGCTCTGGCTTGTAGCTGTTATCTATGGGGTAGAGACGAGCGCCACCAGCTCCTGTGACGATATGTATGATGCCTTTTGGTTGTGTGCGTTTTTTGCCGTCATATTGCAGGTCTAATTGGATGTCACCGTGGACGGTGCCATCGGCATTGGCTTTAAACATTTGTGTGACATCATTTGGCACAAAGGTAATGGGACGGGTGCGCTCATAGCAGTGCGAATGTCCGGCTAGAACCAGGTCTACTTTGTATTTTTGCAAAATATCTGTGACCAGGCGCATGCGCTGTTCTTTGCCATGGGGAGCATCGATACTAAAAGCGGGCTGGTGAAAGGTGACAAATTTCCATTTGCCTTCCGGTACTGATTTGAGGTCTTTTTCCAGCCATTCACGGATTTTGACATCAGACCAGTTCATGTAATAGTTGCCGTCTAAAACTGTCCAGTGGCTGTTACCAAAGTCAAAGCTGTAATTTGCCATGGTGGGAAAGCTGTCACCAGCGGACTTTTTAAGCATCTCCTGGCGGGCGATTGAGCCTTTGAGAGTGGGGAAGCTGTCACCACTGGTAGTGCCAAAACCATTGAGTGGTGATTGCCAGAAAAAGAAATAAGCCATGGCCTCAGGGAATCTGTCGAGGTCACAGCCCCGACCTGACAGGGCGATATCGTGGTTGCCCAGTACGGCAGCAATAGGTATCGAGCGCATCAAAGGCACTGATGAATCCGACTCTTTGTCACCGTTGTAAATGGGGAAGAAATTACTGAGATATTCGCTATAGAGACCGTGCTGATAAACTACGTCTCCAGGGATTACTAGCAGATCTGGCTTTTGCTTAAAGCATTGTTTGGCCACCAGTCTCTGTCCGTGGGTATCGGCACCACAATCGCCAAAAACAGCAAAGCGAGTTGCTTGTTCTTTATTGGTGCGGGCTTTGCCTGTGGCACTAAAAACCACTTTGCCGGCGTATTCTACGCTGTAGCTAAATGACTCGCCCGCTTTGATATCATCCAATCTGGCTGTGTGGCGGCATACTGCGCGCACTGTGGGGACGTTGATCAGACGCTCTGTGATACTAGCGGCCTGGCGCGCCTTTTTGTCAGACTCACTTTTGTAAGTTACCTTAAAGACATTATTGCCATTGTCGGCTTCTTGCGTAAACCAGACCAGGCTATAGCCATGATCTTCTTTTTGTTTGCTCTCAAGACCGAGCTGCAAATAGGGCTTGATAATAAATGGACTGGTGGCACTCTGCCCCAATGCCCTGGTGCTGTCAAATATGACAATCAGCAGTGCTGCAGTTAATAACAATAAGCTGCGCTGTTTAGAGCCTTGACTGACTGTTATTGAGGCCCATAGACACTTTATGCAAGCGCGCAAAGACCGGCCCATATAACAGTCCCCTTGGTTATTGATTCGATTTTAAAAATTTGCCGAGAGCGAGAATTGAACTCGCGACACAAGGATTTTCAGTCCTCTGCTCTACCGACTGAGCTACCTCGGCTTGTACTCTGTAAAGCGCGTGAAAGTCTGATCAATATACCACAGTCAATTTATTCGTTTTGAGCCCTGGCAAATTTTGCATCGTTTCGTTTCAATGATTTATATCCAGTCAAAATGATTTAAATCACAGGTCGATAAGAGCGGCGCTCTGGCACCATCGGCTCTTGATATTGGGGTTGTGGCGCTACTTGTTGTATTTGTGGTGTCTGCACTGCTCCGCCCTGGCTAAAGAAATTGAGCACACGATAACCATCAGGCTCTTTCTTTACAAGGAAGTTAAACTCTAAATTTTGGGTCAGTGGTGGATTGCCCACATCTTGCATCGAAAGCACTCCCAGGCACTTTATTACCACAGTGCCGTCAGGGTTGACGGCTAGAGGGTTAATCTGCGAAAGCTCAAGCGAGCCCACTTTGGTGCCGCTGGTCACCGCCTGGGCTAGCTCCGGGCTCCAGTATTGCTGGACAAAGACCTGTGCAGCTGCCGGTTTGGCAAAACCAAGGGCGTTTTTGTGGCTGGCGGCGGCTGTGGATGGCTGGAAGTTCATTGCTTCGCTCAGCCACCATTTTACAAACGAGCAGGCTTCAGCGGCATTGGCTGTAGGTTGCGCTGGGACCGCGGCGGCTTGCTGGGCTGGTGGCGCTTCTTGCGGCTGTCCGTTGGCGGTCATTGTGCGCAGATGAGGTTGGGCGGGACTTTGTTCAGTGCTCTCCTGACCACCTTCTTCCTGGGCCTGGTGGCTGTTTTTGGCATCGTTTGAAACAATGCGACCTTTATGTTCACCGCCAGTATTAGCGCCTGTAAAAAATACAGCCAGGATGCCAATGGCAATCAAGCCGAGAAAGATTTTGTCTCTCAGCACCTTTTCAAGTATGGCTCGGATTATTTCAATGACCATCTATACATTATCTCCACCTCTATCAAACCCGGCAATCAGCTAAAAATCAACTCTTTACTGGGGGAATTCCCATATTTTTGCCTCACTGGCAGGATTTATAGGTCGGGCAAAAGAGCCAACACTACCTTTCTTACCATTATTCAAGCATGTACAATGATGCCAGCTACAAGGGACCCGCAATGGACGAGAAGGAAAAAGCTCAACAAAACATCAAAGCCGACTCCGCACTGGATCAGTCGGAGGATGAGTCGCATGGTGAGCTTGATTTGCCTCGTGAAATGATTCCTGGTTTTAGCGAGATGCGCGCCCACATCAAAAACGATGTCGATCCTCGTACATTGCCCCGTACATCATCCGCCAAGTATGTAGCTTATACAGTTAAATTACCGGCTGACCAGCTTGCCGCCCTACAAAATATCTGGCTGGAGCTAAAGAAGCTTTATGGTGCCCACAGCCCCGACAAAAGCGGCATGATCCAGCTGGCTATCCAGGACTGGCTCAAACGCTGGGAGGGACCGGATAAGCAAAAGCTCTTAATTGAGCTACTCGAAATCCGCGAAGACACAAGACGCAGACAATACAAAAAATAGCCCCTCAGGGCTATTTTTTTTGCGCATTAGTGTTTGAGATGTCGATAGAGGTAATAACCAAAGCCACCGACACAAACAAGCACAATAACCAGGTCAAATTTGTGCCAGATATCGCGGAAAGCTTCCATGTTTTCACCAAAATAGATGCCTACCCAGGTGAGGAAATAGCACCAGATTAGCGAACCTACAAAGGTAAAGAGTATAAACATGGCAAAGTGGGCTTTGAGCACGCCTGCCGGAAAGGAAATAAAGGTGCGGACCACAGGGAGCATGCGGCAAACAAAAAAGGTCATATCGCCAAATTTGTCGACCCACTTCTCGGCCATTTCCAGTTCTTTTTCTTTGAGCAAAAGATAACGCCCATACTTGGCTAAAAATGGTCGCCCGCCATAAAGACCCAAAAAGTATGAAGGAATCGAACCAATCACACAGCCAACTGCTCCAGCCAGAGCAGCCAGGTGTAGATTCATTTTGCCTTGCTGCACCAAAAGTCCAGCTGTGGGCATGATTGCTTCGGATGGCAAAGGTATATTGGCGGATTCGATGGCCATCATGATTGCTACAGCCAGATAGCCGCCGTGGGCGACAGCTTCTTTGATCATCTCCAGGATGGGATCTATAAATTGGTGGAGCATTAGATATCCTTGTGCTATAAAGCCTGGCCAGATGGCGGAATTGCTTATCCCACCGATTCTACAGGTTTCAATATGGTTAGCCTTTAGAGCGGTGTAATAGACGGACTGAATAAGGCGCGCTTGGCAAGGTTAATCGTCAATATTGGATATCATTAGAGGATGACACGCTACTTTACCGTTGCTACCGCTGGTCACGTTGATCATGGCAAAACCAGCCTGCTAAAGGCGCTTACCGGCATCAATCCCGATCGCCTTAAAGAAGAGCGCGAGCGTGAAATGACTACAGATCTTGGTTTTGCTCCACTGATTTTGCCTGCTCAAGGTGAAGTAGATGAAATTATCATTGGTTTTATCGACGTACCTGGTCACGGCAAGTTTTTAAAGAATATGTTGGCCGGTGTAGGCGGCATCACCATGGCACTATTGGTGGTGGCGGCAGATGAGGGCGTCATGCCTCAGACCTTGCAACATGTCAAAATTTTGAGTCTGCTTGGCGTCAAACAAGTGATTGTGGCCATCAATAAGATAGATCTGGCACCTGATATGGCCGGTAGTGTGACTGAGCATGTCAGACAACTACTGGAGCGCTATGGTATTGCGCTGGTGGATGGAGTCAGTGTCGCTGCTCCGCTAAATATCGGTATCGAAGAGCTTAAGACCACTCTATACAAGTGTTTTGCGCCTCAAGCAAAGCTGGCTGAGTCGGCTATTACTGGCAATGAGCCTGCTTATTTGCCGGTGGATAGAGTCTTTAGTAAGAGCGGCTTTGGTAAGGTCGTGACTGGCACCCTGGTAGAGGGCCATCTCAATGTGGGTGATACTATTTATATCGAGCCTGGCTCAGTTAGTGCCAGAGTAAGAGGATTAGAAACATTTGGGCGCAAGCTGACTACTGCTAACAGTGGTCAGAGATTGGCTGTCAATCTGGCTCTCAAGCAAGACTCTGAGCTTATGCGCGGTCAAGTGCTCAGTACCAGTGAGTGTCAATCTACCACTACATTGCTTGTCACCTTAAACGATTTGCACGGACTTGAGTATTTTAATGACTTTGCCAAATCGGCTGTGCATGCTGAGTCTGGTCAATCGCTCGCACCTCAAAAAGTCAAAATTTATCATGGTACCAGTGAGAATGCCGGCTTTTTGAGATGGATGGATCCTTGTGCCAATTTAAATGGCGCGCAGGCTATAGGGCAGGTTGTGCTCGAACAACCACTGGCCGCCAGACCCCAGGACCGCTTTGTTTTGCGCTATGGCGATCATGGTATAGCTGGCGGGGTGATTTTGAGCATTGCCAGACCGCGCTTTTTGACCCGCAAAGTGGTCATTGATTTTTGTCAAAATCTGGCTCAATGTAATTATCTCCAGGCTTTAGCCATTGCCCTTGCCCTCAGTCCCCGCTTTGCCCATAAGGTTAGCCAACTGACCTGGTTTGTGCCCCAATCTGAGCTTGGACAATCATTGAGAGCTGGGCTTGAGAGCGGCACATTGACCCAGTCCGGTGAATATTATTTTGAAAGTGCCAGTCGCCAGCGTTTGATTGGAAAATTACAAGAATATTTGACAGCGCAGTTTGTCCTAAAGCCCAGTGAGCCAGTCTCGATGGAGACTTTGAGACAAAAGGTAGCGCCGCAACTGGAGCGCTCTTTAGTACCCGAACTACTTCTGGCGCTGGAGTCTGTATTTATTCGCGAAGGCAATAATATTTATGCTCGTGGTACTGAGGTCAAAGCGGCTCTCGATGCCCGTGCTGAGGCCATTATGGCTGTGCTCAAAAGCGAGCCAGTGCTTGAGCTAGTTGAAATTGCCAAAAGGACCGGACTCAATGCCAGCGATTTTAAAGCTGGGCTCGATAGTCTCAAAAAAGCCAATCTCGCCTGCATCGTTGATAAGGATTTTGCCGCCAGTCGTGAGACCATAGACCGTGGTCACAGGCTTGCCATGGCAATATTTAAAGCTAAAAGAGATATCTCACCATCTGATCTGCGCGAGGCGATGCAAATCAATCGCAAATATACGATGGCTCTTTTGACTTATTATGACGATCATCAAATAACGCGCAGAGTGGCTAACGGCCGCACTTTGCTCAAGGGTATTTAATCAGCCGTCTGAGACAATGACAATGTGATCGCTTGATTGACCGAGGCGATTGCCTTTGCTGTCTACGGCCCAGAGTCTTACTTGATAAATGCCCTGTGATTTAAAATCAGCGGCAGGCAGGGTCACTGTGCCACTTTGTCCATTGACTATGCGGCGACTTTTTTCGTCGACGACTTTTGATAGCTCGGTGCTGCACTGTTCTTCAAATAGCAAATTGGCTCTTGTGATTTCGGTCATAACCCCGCTTGCCTGTGGGATTTGACTGACATCATAGGTAAGCTCGGCGTCTGGTCCTTTTTTGTTGACGTGATAATAGCCTTTGGTGCCAAGATAGCCACTGTTGTTAAAAGTCAGCTGGGGAGCCAGTTGTGCCTGTGGTACAAGCTCAACTTTTTGCAATGTGGCTTTGACATCGTGCGGCAGTTTAAGCAAAAAGCCGTGGGACGTTCCCCCCAGAGTCCATTCTGGCAGGCTGCGCAGCGGCAGTATGATAGTAGTTGTGATATCGCGTCCCACTGCTGGCAAATCACCCACATTGAGGTGAGCGTGCGTGCGGCTCTTAAGCTCAAAGTCCGGTACTAGGTCATTGCTATAGAGCAAATCAATGCCTTCTTTGGCATTACCGGGATCGCTAATTTTGAGAGTGACAGCCACAAATTCTGTGCTAAAACAAGGCTGACCTTTAATATTTAGTTTGATTTCAGGGCGCCCGCCTTTGCCCTCATGACCTTCTATAGCCAGACCACCGTCATCTTGCCAGGTGTATTTACAGCTAAGCGCTGCCGTTTTTTGCGGCTCGGCGATTGCTCTCAGACTGGCACCGCCATATGTGATTGTTTCTGTCTGTGGATAAGCTTTGACCTGGCTCAAGTCTACAGGCATAAAACGCGCCAGAGCTTTGTCCCAGCGGTATATTTTGACTTTATCCTGGTCCTGGTAGAGCGACTGTTTGATGTGAGCAAAAGGAAAAATCGGCTCAAATCTATCTACCAGCACACAGTTGGCGATATCGCGCTCCAGCTGTGGGGTGTGTGTCATGCCTGATAGTGCGTTGCGACAGATATAAGCACCGTGCTCTTGATCTGGTAGTCCGACAAACAGTACCTGGGGATCGCCTTCTATTGATTTGTAAAGCTCAGATAGACCATGTCTGATTTGATTGGACTGAGTACCCGCACCGACCCAGGCAGTGTTGTTTTGCACCAAAAAGTAAAATGCGCAGGCGCAAAAAATAGTACCAAAGGCGGTGCGTAAAGCACGGCTTGCCACTTTTGCTTTGCCGGAGCTGAGATTAATTACGGCGGCAGTCAATAACAGTGCTAGAGGCACTGTTGCTAAATGAGCAAGACGACTGCCCTGTAAGTCATCTGATATAGCAAAGACTTTGTAGACAGGGGCTAAGCTGAGGACAAACCAGCCGGTCAAAAAGAGATAGAGTCTCAATAGCGGGCGGTAACATGCGGCATTTATTAGCGCTACTAGCACTGCACAAACCAGTGAGATATCCCAGAGCTTGACTGGTAAGGAGCGCACACTGACTAGCTCTCGATTAAATGGCTCAAATAGGATACGCAGTCCAGCCAGCCAGCCTCTGATAAAGCCCAGCGGATCTGAGATAAAAAAGAGTGAGTCGTCATAGCCGCCCACCAGGGTGCCAAGCGCCAGGTAGCGGACACCAAAGTAAAGCGCTATCAATACAAAAAAGCCAAAAGTCTGTCTTGCGGTGTCCACAATGCGGCGTAAAATGGCAGCCCGACTCAGTCCTCTGGCGCTCAAACGCAGGGGGAAAAATAGTTCAATGAGAGCAAAAACAGCAGGCAGTGTAATGGCCATTTCTTTGGAGAGCAGTCCCAGTATCAAAAATCCATAACAAGCAATTAGTTTTAGCCAGCTGCGCTTCTGGCGATTGGATAGATAGCACCAGAGCGATAGGGTGATAAAGGCGGTCACTACAGCGTCCACACGTCCGGTTATCCATGAGACTGCTTCGCAGTGCAGTGGATAAAGACCAAACATCAGAGCCGCAAAAGCAGGGAATACTAACCGAGCAAAACTCTCATCCGGTCTCAAACCCTCTGGTTTTGCCCCGTCAGCACTTTTGGCCAGACGCATGGTCTCTTGTGTGAGATGGCTTGTTATAAAAAAGATGGAGAGTACCGAAAGCAAATGAAAGATCAAATTGGTGATGTGAAAACCCAGTCCAGATCTATTAAACAGGACGTAGTCAGAGACCATGAAGACAGAAATTAGTGGTCTGTAGAATTTGGTGGTGGTGCCATCGAGCCAGGAGCTGTGGAAGTTACGCCAGATTAGCTCGTAGTTTTTGACGGCATCGCGCAGCCAGATCAAATGGACAAAGTCATCGCCGGCAAAAAAATCAAACAAGACAGACTGATAAGCCAGAGTTGTGATGCCCAGGCAGAGGCAAACGAGTAGCACCACGGCGGTGGTGTTGGACTGGTTTGGTTTGCTCACTGTCTGAGTCACTTTAGCGGCGAGTCACTGACATCTAGCTAAATAACAGCAGCAACTGGTGATTTAGATTGATTGGCTGGTGAGTCCTGCAAGTTCTCTTGCTTGCTTTCTTTCATCACTTCTTCAATGGAGCGAGCAACGTATTCCACTTGTGCTTCGGTCAGCTCTGGATACATTGGCAAGGAGAGTACTTCTCTAGAGAGACGCTCGGAGATTGGGAAATCACCCATCTTATAGCCCAGGTTTTTAAAAGCTTCCTGGACATGAAGTGGTACTGGGTAATAGCACATTGAGCCCACTGAGCGCTCTTGTAGTCTGGCAATCAAAGCGTCTCTTCTGGGATTGTCGAGAGTACCATCGGTGGAGCTATCGCTCACTACACGCACGGTGTACTGGTGGTAGACATGGCTTATTTGATCTTTTGCTTCACTTTGAGGCACACCGGCAATGGTTGCTTTGGGGGTGATAAGACCGGGGCAGTTAGCCAGATGCTTGCTGTAGAGGCTAGCTAAGGCAGCGCGACGCTCGCTCCAGCCTTTGAGGTAAGGCAATTTGACTGTCAGGATAGCGGCTTGCAGCTCATCGAGACGGCTGTTGACGCCAAGCTCATCGTGATAATAACGTTTGCGCATTCCGTGAGCGCGGATTGCTCTCAGTCTCTCGGCTAGTTTGTCGTCACTGGTGACGATCATGCCAGCATCGCCAGCGGCGCCAAGGTTTTTGGTGGGATAAAAACTAGTGCAAGCAATGTCGCCCATGGAACCAGTCGGTTTACCGCGGTACATGGCGCCAATGGCCTGAGCGTTGTCTTCGATAACTTTGAGACCATGCTTTTTGGCAATGGCCATAATGGGCTCCATGTGTGATGGCAGACCATACAGGTGCACTGGCATAATCGCTTTAGTGCGGGGAGTGATCGCTTTTTCGATTAAGGCTGGGTCGATGTTAAAGGTTTCTTCGTCGATATCAACAAAGACTGGTTTAGCCCCTCTAAGGGCGATGGCTTCCACCGTAGCGGCAAAAGTAAAGGGTGTTGTGATTACTTCATCGCCTTGATTGACGTCTATGGCCCAGAGGGCAAGGAGCAGTGCGTCAGTACCGTTAGCAACCCCGATGCCATGCTTGGCTCCGCTTATTTGAGCAATCTTTTGCTCAAGTTCGGTGACATATTTGCCCAGGATGTAGTTACCACTGCGCAGGACGCCTAAGACTGTTGCTTCTAGCTCTTCCTGAATCTGGTCATATTGGGCTTTGAGGTTGAGAATTGGAACCGAGTTACTCATGTTTTTGTCCTGCATGGTGCTTTTGCTTTTACTCTGGCAAGTTCGAGCCAGAATCATGAAGCTTTGAGTCTAGCCGGTTTAAGCCCTGATTCAAAGGTAAGAGAGATAAGGTTGGAGTGATTATTGTGAGCTTCGTCTCATCTTGGGCTTGGCTCCCATTTGCAATCTCTCACCAGTACCTAAATCGCATTTATCGGACAGCGTTAACCTCGCACCTGGATATGAAGAGTTATTAAAAAAAATCAAGCCAGAACTGCCAAAACAAAAGGAGAGCCCGGGCGGACTCTCCTCTGTTTAGACTATTTTTTAGCCTTATCTCTTTTTGCTGGGCAATGCCACAGTGCGGGAGAGGGCGTTGGTGACAAAAAGGTTCAAGCTTACGCCTTCTTTTTCGGCTCTATCAACAAGGGCTTTGTGAAGAGACTTAGGTAGACGTACAGTGAACTTGCCTGAGAACTTCATGTACTCATCGTCGCCACCGCGGGAGGCACTAGGCGCCTTTGCTTTGGTGGTGTGTTTTGCTGGGGCCTTACGTCCCAGTTTGCGTCCACCGCCAAGTCTTTTTGCGGCTACCTTAGCCGGTTTGGCCGATTTTGCAGCTTTGGACTTCGGTTTACTAGCGGCTTTTTTTGCAGCTCCTGCCATGATTCACTCCTTCATGTATTAGGGACAACGCTGACACTGTTTCCAGCAGGCTTGTAGCCAGTGAGACTTTATAAGTCGCTGGATTGCTTTTGGACTGAGAAATAAACTTGGGGCAATTCTCAGCAGAACGGTCTTTTTTATTGGACCGTTCTCATATCTTCCGGTGAAGCACTTGGTTTTTTGGTATCACCGTTTATAGGCTTACCACCACTCAAGGTGGCATACTCATTGTACCAAACATCTATGCATTTATAACCTAGTAGATATACATTTTTCTATTGCTAGCTCTGTGGGCATTTCGGGGATCTGATACCAGTTTTTAGTGATACCAGGGGTGATTTTGTCCCTATCTTTGGTGCCGCACCATTCATAATGGCTGGTATCAAAGCTGGAGCCAGGTCTTTTTTACTGGTGCCATCTACGCTAACAAGTCCGCTATTAGCCACCGGCTGGGCGCTCAAGGTAGTACAATCAAATTCTCAGGCTGACCAAATTTTTATTATTGATAGGCTGATCAGGTCGATGGTGCGAATTTTATTAGTCAAATTAAGCGCCATCGGTGATGTCATCCATTGCTTGCCTGCCGCTGCCAGGCTAAAACAAATTCTGCCTGATTGCCAGCTGCACTGGCTGGTAGAGGCCCCGGCCAGCCCTATCTTGCTTGGTAATCCGGTGGTAGATAAAGTCATTATCCTGCCAAAAAAAGAATGGAAAGCTGGGCTCAAACAATTTTACAAACCATCGGCGGTGCTACCTGCAATGGCGTCGATTGCAGAATTTATAAATGGCCTCAAACAAAATCAGTATGACCTGGCTATCGATGCTCAGGGATTGCTCAAGAGTGCGCTCCTGGCACGTTATAGCGGTGCTAAAAAGGTCGTAGGCTTTGCTGGCACCAGAGAGTTTGCTGAGCGATTTTTGACCGATGCTCTGGATATTGGCGACTATTTTGGTGGCAGTCGTCATATCGTTGATCTCAATATTGAGCTAGCTGAGTTTGGCGCCAAAGTTGCAGGTGTAACCGCTGCCGGTATCGAACACCATACAGTTGTCTGCTTCCCTTTACCCGAGCCTGGCTTGGAGGAGCGTCAGAGAGTTGAGCAAACCCTGGCCTTGCCTGGTAGTAGCACCGCACCGCATCTGCCACCGCCTCCACTAGCAATAAAAGAGAGTGGTGACAAAGATGAGGCACCACTAATCGCTTTGATACCAGGCACCACATGGGCAACCAAAATCTGGGATGCATCTAGCTGGATTGGGCTCGGTGTGCGGCTTATCAAAGAACAAAAGGCACGACTAATTATCCTTGGTGGACCCGCCGACAAGACTTTAAACGATCATATATATAAAGGAATACAAAATGCTCTGGTATCAGATGCGGCTCTACCTCAAAATGACCCTGCCAGCATCCTCGATTTGACCGCATCCACGAGCTTTATCGAGCTTATCGCACTCTTTGGGCATTGCCATCTGGTGGTTGGCGCTGATACCGGACCCTTGCACCTGGCCAGTGCCACCCAAAAGACAAGAGTACTGTCCGTACATGGTGCCTCGCCCTGGTTGCGCAATGGTCCTTACGGACCTGGGGGCGCTTCGGTCCACCTTGACCTCGATTGCCAGCCTTGTTTTGCCAAGACCTGTCGACTGGGCACTATTGCATGCTTAAAAGACCTCCCGATAGAGAAGGTCTTTCAAGCTTGTATGCAATTGCTTGGTCAGCCGATTATTCGTTGACCCAAACGTCCACTGCGCGACTCCAGCCATTGACCAGCTCGTCTTCGTTGAAGAAGAGACCAATCTCTCTAGCTGCGCTCTCTGGACCGTCAGATCCGTGTACAGCGTTACGACCAATCTCCACAGCCAGGTCACCCCGGATGGTGCCTTGAGCAGCTTGAGCTGGATTTGTAGCGCCGATTACATTGCGAGCCAGGGTGATGGCATTTTTGCCTTCCCAGACCATGGCCACAATTGGACCGGAGGTGATGAATTTGACCAGACCATCAAAAAATGGTTTGCCTTTGTGCTCACCATAATGACGTCCAGCTAGATCTACTGAGACTCTCATCAATTTGAGTCCTACCAGTTTCAGTCCGCGTTTTTCAAAGCGACCGATTATTTCTCCGATAAGCCCACGTTCGACACCGTCTGGCTTGATAGCAACAAAGGTTCTTTCTTGAGACACCGCAAATTCCCCCATCCCTAGCGTTGATTAGGCCTGGTTTAACTACGGACGATTACTCGTCCAACTCAGCCCGCCATATATTGCCTTATAGAGGTTGCCATCAGGCAAGCTTTATAAGTTTTGCAAATTTAGGATCGAGTAGTTTTTTACCCCAGTCGTCAAAATCGATGCGGTATAGCTCTTTGTCGCCGATACCGGAGACTTCATCTACCACCCCGGCGCCAAACTTGACATGCTGGACGCGGTCGCCCACCGCCAGTTTTTCAAAGTTGACTGGTTCTTCTTTGGGCACTTCTACCCGGCGAGCCACTGGTCTAGATGCTGGGGCCGATGACGGGGCTGGTCTAGATGGAGTGCTGCCGGGGCGTCCAGCGCCACTGCTAGCACTGCCGCCAGTACCCTGGGAGCCATAGCGATTGGGGCTATAGCCCTGACCCGATGGTCTAGCCCCGCCCTGGCTACTGTTGTTTGGTCTGGCTTGACCGTAGCTTTGACCGGCAGGCTTTTGGTTGCCATATTGTCCTTGACGACCGCCACCACCGCCGCCGCCATATTTGCTTTCAAAGCCATAACCGCCAGAGCTGTCTTTGTTGCGGCCGTCATAACGGTCACGTTCATCGAGCTGAGGTTCTCTTTCAAAGCCACCAAAGTTTTCTTTGGGTTTGTCCCAGGCGCCGGCCTGTCTGTCGAGATGTTTGGCATAGCCGCCTTCTTCGCCAGAGGGATAGTAGCCGCTGATAAGACCTGGTTGGATTTCTTTGAGGAAGCGGCTGGGGATTGTAAAAGTAGAGCTGAAGCCGCTGTTACCAAAACCACGCATGGTGCGTTTGCGCGCCAGGGTGATATGCAACTGGTCACCAGCTCTGGTGACTGCCACATACATCAATCTTCTTTCTTCTTCCAGCTGACTGGGGTTATCCAGTGAGCGTACATGCGGAAAGAGTCCTTCTTCCAGACCCATCAAAAAGGCCACTGGAAACTCGAGACCCTTTGAGGAGTGAATCGTCATCAGTTTTACTGTGTCGTCTGATTCTTTGACTTTATCGAGATCGCTAACTAGAGAGATGCGTGTCAAAAACGAGTCGAGAGTGGGCTCATCAGCCATGTCCTCAAATTCAACAGCAACAGCAATTAACTCTTTGATGTTGTCGATACGACCGAGAGCCAGTTCGTCTTTGGCTTGTTGCGCTTCTTCTTCTAACTTTTCTAGATAACTGGTGTCTCTTAAAATTAGCTCCAACAGCGCCGATACCGAGATTTTGTCAGACTCGTTGTGCCACTTAGAGACTTGCTGAGCAAATTGTTTGAGTGTCATCACAGTCTTAGCTGAGAGATCCGAGATGCGTTCAGACTCCAGGCAAGCCTCGATATTGCTGATGTTTTTAAGCTCAGCGTAAGCTGCCACTCTGTCGAGAGTTGTCTTGCCCAGTCCGCGTTTTGGTACGTTGACTACACGGTTAAAAGCTTGACCATCTTTTTGATTGTAGACAAGCTTGAGGTAGGCAATCATGTCTTTGATTTCCTGGCGGTCATAAAATCTTGTGCCGCCCACTACCAAGTAGGGGATGTGACTTCTGACCAGGACTTCTTCTATGGCCCGTGATTGAGAGTTGGTGCGGTAAAGGATGACACAGTCAGATAGTGCGCGCCCTCTTGCTTTGGCTCTCTTCAATTCTTCGGCGATATAAAAAGCTTCATCGATTTCGTCTTGGGCTTCGTAGCAATTGACCTTGCCGCCTTTGCCACGGTTACAGCGCAAGACTTTGTCTATACGCTCTGTGTTATTGGCAATGATGCTGTTTGCCACCGAGAGAATTGTTTCGGTAGAGCGGTAGTTTTCTTCCAGCTTAATTAGTTTGCAGTCGGCGTATTCTTTTTGAAAACCAAGAATGATGCGGAAGTCCGCTTGACGCCAGGAATAAATTGACTGGTCCACATCACCGACAACAAGCAAGCTGCGCTCGCGCCAGCATTCATCGGTAGTCAGTGTGGGACAGTCTCTGCGGATATAGTGTTCTTTGCTTTCGCAGTTGGCAATGAGCGAAATCAAGTCATACTGCGATTTGTTTGTATCCTGAAATTCATCCACCAGTACGTGTCTGAACCTTCTTTGAGTGCGCTCACGCACTTGCGGATTTTGCTGCAACAGATCAGTAAAGATCAAAATCAAATCATCAAAATCGAGGGCGTTGTTGCGCGATAGCTCAGTTTGATAGGAGGTAAAAATCTCAGCCAGTCGTCCTTCTCTGTAGTTTTTGGCTTCAGATGCGTAGACATCATGGGTGTAGCCATCATTTTTTAAGGCAGAGATTGTATGGCGGATTTCTTTGGGGACAAAAACTTTATCGTCGAGGTTGAGTTTTTGGATTTGTGCTTTGACCAGACTCTGAGTATCGCTCTCGTCATAAATAACAAAATTTTTGTCCCAGACCAGACCGTCTTTGGTCTTGTAGTTGGATATCTCCAGTCTGAGCAGGCGAGCACAGATGCTGTGAAATGTGCCAATGACAATACGTTTAGCCATGGCTGGTCCGACAATGCTCTCCACTCTGTGGCGCATTTCGGCCGCGGCTTTATTTGTAAAGGTGACTGCCAGCACGCTTTCGGGCTCTTGCTGCAATTTGGAGATGATCCAGGCAATGCGCCTTGTCAAGACCGTGGTCTTACCGCTGCCTGCTCCGGCAATGATCAAAGATGGTCCCCAGACTTGCTTGACGCACTCGGCCTGGCCGGGATTGAGCCTCTCTAGAAGACTTTTGACCAGAGGGTCTTCATGACTATCTGTCGGTGGAATTTGGTGCTCCACTTGCTTACCCTCTTCAAGGTTTAAGGACAGTTGGTTGGATGTTATCGCCACTTGATGTCTCCAGAGTAACCGGTTTTGGGGTTGATTGATGTCAAGCAAAGCCACCCCCGAGGGGTGGATATCTGTTTGCTATGCGATGGACTCTCTTTGCAAATCCCCTTAAAACGGGGCTGAGGCTACCATCTCCTATATTGTCCTCAATAAAGGTCCAATATAGATAATTAAAACTTGTAAACAGCAAGGGGGTTGCTTTTGCCAAAGGGTCCAGAAGACTTGTAATCTTAGATGCCCGAGTGCCGTCTCAAGTAAATAAAATATATTGCCTGAGAATCGTTGGGTTTGCATATAAGGAATCGAAAAGAAAATATGTCGCCATTAGAACCAATTGCTTCCACGATACCCACAGTCGATGAGTTAGCTCAGGAGCTGCTGCTTATTCAGCAGTCCGGCCCTCGTAAGGTGGCAATCATCGGCACACGTAACTTGCCTTTGACTCATCAGCAGCTAGTCGAGATGCTCTCCTATGCGCTAGTCCTCTCTGGCAACCAGGTCGTCACCAGCGGTGGTGCAAACGGTACCAATATGGCGGTTATCCGCGGTGCTCAAAGAGCAAACCCAGATAGACTCAACATAGTTTTGCCTCAAACAATCAGTCAGCAACCTGGCGAAGTGCAAGACCTTTTAATCGGCATCAAAAACATTGTCGAGTATCCAGAGCGTCGCACTATGACCCTGGCAGATGCCAGTCGTATATGCAACCATGAGATCATTGATAGATGCCAGCAAATTATTTGTTTTCTCTATCACACAAGTCATACACTTCTTGAGTCTGTGCATTATGCTAAGGAACATCGCAAGATCGTAACTAGCTTCTACCTCGACTAAATTTGCCAGAACAAAACAGTCTCTCTCAAGTTGCCTCATTTTTATCCGAGCCTGCCGCCCGCGCTAGCTTGACTATTTTGGCGCCAGCAATCGGGGCGCTTTTGCTCACTGCTTGCATCATGCCTTTTTATATTGCCGCCCTAAAAAAGCTGCAAATCAATCAGTTTTTGCGTGAGGAAGGCCCCAAAAGCCATTCCCATAAAGCTAAGACTCCCACTATGGGCGGTCTGGTCTTTATCATTACCACTCTCTGCAGCACTGCTGTTGCCGCTCTGACGGCGCCGCGCTATGACGTGGCTTGTGTAGTGATGATCATAGTTGGCGCTCTTTGCGGCTTTGTGGGGCTTGTTGACGACTCCGCTAAAGTCATACAAAAAGCCAACAAAGGCATTTCAGGATTTATTCGTCTTGGTATTGAGACTTGCTTTGGTGCTTTGCTCGGTATTTATCTGGTCTCTATTGGTAAAGGCGCTCTGGTATTGCCCGCTTTTATGGGTGGAGCTGTCCATATTGGGGCATACGAAGCAGCACCGGCCTTCTTTTGTCTTGCACTACCGGCGGTGGTTATAGTATTACTCGGGGCATTTTTGACTGCCGCCACCACCAATGCTGTTAATTTGCATGATGGCATGGATGGATTGGCGGCAGGTACAGCCTGTCAGGTTTTTGCCACTTTATCGGTACTATTGTATGAGACCGGTCAGACTGGTTATGCCACTATATCTGCTACCGCAGCTGGAGCCCTGCTGGGCTTTTTGCTATATAACCGCAACCCCGCTCAAATATTTATGGGCGATACAGGCAGTCTCTTTATCGGCGGTTTGATGGCTTGTCTGGTACTGGGCGGTGGGCTTACTCTCTGGTTTGTGCCTCTGTCTTTGATTTATATAGTCGAGGCAGTCTCTGTAATGATTCAGGTGGTTACTTTTAAGCTTACCAAGCCATTTACACCCGAAAAGCCCATGTCTAAGCTGGCTATTATCAAGCACAAACTTACCAAAAAAGTACCTGGCGAAGGCAAGAGAGTCTTCCGGATGGCGCCTTTGCATCATCACTTTGAGGCCGTACTGAGCGAGAAGGGCTGGGCTGAGTGGCAGGTTGTGGCAGCCTTTTGGGCTGTACAGTTTGTTTTATGCGTGGCGGTGCTGGCCGCATTTGAATCCTTTCGCAGTGGTTTACCCTGTGGTCTTTTTCATTAGATGAGCCTTTTAACTACCGCTTGCGTGCGCGGGGCGTTAAAATTGATTTTGATTATTAGTTAGGGCGTAAATTGCAGAGTCAGTATGCACAAGTGGTAACCGATCTCGTCTCGCAGGGTAAGTGGGATGAGGCTTATTCCGGGCTTTTGCAGTTCACCCAGCAGAATTCAAGTGTCAGCATCAACGATCCCGGTGTGCAACTGCAGCTTGGTATCCTGGCTTTTAATAGTGGCAAAGTAGCTGAAGCTGAGCGCCATCTCAAAACTTCTCTATCAATTGATAGTAATAATCCAGAGGCTCATTATCAGCTCGGACTGGTCTTGCTCAAAGACGAAAGACCAGCTGAAGCCATGCCTGAATTTAGAGAAACCTGCGAAATGCGGGCAAACTATGCCGTTGGGCACCTGCACTGGGGCATTGCCCTCTCTGGTATGGGCAGTGTCAAAGGGGCACTAGCTCAGTTTAATCAGGCTCTCAAAATCGATAACAATCTCACTGCTGCTTACATACAGGGTGGGCTCTCGATGTATGACCTGGGTCAATACATGGAAGCAGCTCAGTACTTCCAGACAGCAGTCAATCTTGAGCCTGAGCTGCCAGAGCCTCTGGTCTCTCTTGGTATCGCTCTGGCTCAGCTGGGTAACGAAGTGGATGCCGGTAAATGCTTTTTGCGGGCTTGGCAACTGGATGGGCGCAATGTCACAGTTTTGCGTCACGCTGCTACTGCCATGGCATCGCAAGGTCAAATAGACGATGCAGTCAAACTCTTTCAGGAAGCAGTCAATCTTGGCCACCGCGGTCTCAATGCACGCGAGCGGGCCCTTATTTATAACGACTGGGGTGTCGCTCTTTACCGTGTCGGCCGGCTAGAAGATGCCTCCGAAAAACTAATGGAAGCGTCCGATATGGACCCCACTAGTGTTGAGCCGACAATGAATCTTGGTCTGGTCTGTGTCGAACTCGGTGAGTACGAACGGGCTGCTGATGCTTTTGATCGCACACTTTTGATAGAGCCAGAGTCGCGCGATTTGAGAGTTTATCTGGCTGTCACCTTGATCTTGCTCAATCAATGTGAGCTGGCTATCGACAAGATGTTGGAGCGCGCTCCGCAAAATCCAGGGCAGTACGAGTTTTGGCTTGGCCATGCCTATCTTGGTGTGGGTAGCTACGACCAGGCTGCTTCTTATTTTGCCCAAGTACTCAAAGATGCACCGGCTAACTATCAAGCCATAGATGGTCTGGGCTGTGCTTTGATGCTCTCTGGTAGCTATCCAGAGGCAGTCGACAAATTTAAACAAGCGATTGGACTGAGGCAGGATTATGCTTTAGCGCACCTCCATCTCTCTCGTGCTTACGACCAGATGGGGGATTCGGCCAGTGCGCAATTGCACCTAAAAGAAGCTGTACTGTACGATCCAGAATGTCTCTCACCGCAAAAAGAAGCTCTGGATAAATTGCTCAAAGCGGCTCAATATGAGCTTGTTGAAGCGCAGAGTTTAAAAATTTTGGCGGTATCTCCTCGTGATAGTGATGTAAGAGTCTCTCTTGCTCGTGCTTACCGTGAGCAAAATCGTCTTGATGATGCTCTTGATGCCGTTGAGTCAGTCATTGCTGAGAGTCCCACTCTGGCTAGCGCGCGAGTGGTTGCTGGTCAAATTTATTTGTCGCAAGGGCGTTTTGTGGAAGCAGACGAAGCCTTTAGAGTTGCTGCCGAAACAACTGACGGCGATCATTCGCTCTTTTACTACTGGGGTAAGACCCTGGCTTTGCTTGGATTGGTAGAGCTGGCCCTCGAAAAATACGAGAAGTCTGTCGAGCTAGATCCCTATGATGCCGACGTTTACGAAGCCTGGGGCAATGCACTTAAGTCGCTGGGGCGCTTTGCCGAAGCGGCGGAAGTCTACCGCCGGGCCTCTGAGTACGTGTAAATCAAAGTGACTCAAAGCATTGCCCGAGCTTCCACTCAACAGGTCAAAGGCAAGAGCCGCGAGCTCACATCCGAGCTTTTTCTCAAAAGCGAGCAACTGCTGCGCTTTAGGATAGCCTTTGCTCTGGTCAGTCTCTGTCTTTGTTTTGGTATTTATAGCTTTGCGGGTGAAGAATTTGACTTTGCCCATGCTGCCGGCATCATATTTGGTGTCAGTATCTACAGCTTTGTGGGCATTGCCTTTATAGTCAAACGGCTCAAATCATCAGCTAGAAGGCTACAAGTCTTTAACGGCGTACTTTTGCTTTTTGATATCCTCTGTATTACAGGTCTGGTGCACTGCACTCACGGTCTTGAATCCGACCTGTATGTGCTTTATCTTTTGCCCATTATCCTCTCCAGCTATACCTTTGGGCAGCGCGGAATTTATTTTGTCGCAGCGCTGGTGACGATGTTTTATATCGGGCTTTTGATGTGGGAGTCGGCTCCGCTCTTACCCTATCTGGTCAAAAATGACAGCGCGCCTGGTCTTGCCAGTGCCTTTGCTCTCAAACTCTGGCGGCGTATTTTTGCTAGAGCCTTCTTTTTTGCCAGTGTTAGTTTTTTGTGGGCCAGGTTTTGTGATTATCTGGGACGCGTGGCCAGGCGCAGCAATGAGAGACTGCTAGAGCAGCTCGATGCCAACGAAAAACTAATGGCTCAGTCCGAAGAACGAGCGCAACGGGAGCGCATGATCAATGCTATCAACAAAGGTGTGCGCAGCACTCTGGAATTAGATAGTGTGGTCGCCGCGGCTGTTGAGCAGCTCTCTCAGGCTGTGCCCACAGATCTAGTGGCCATTCTCTGTCCGCCTCCAGTATTCACCACCAGTAGTGCACTGACAGGTAGGACAAAGCCACCACTTTATGTCGAGGCCACTATCCCGGGTACGGCTCAAAGCACTGCTCAAAAGCGCCTCTCCCCCAAAGTCCAGGCCTTTATCCTGGCGCGCCGGGCTAGCTATGAGCGTGATCCGCAAAGTGGCAATAAAATCAAAACTTTTACTTTTAAATCTCCCGCCACAGATCCATTTTTTGCAGATATAGCTTCCGAGCTCAAAGAGCTTGGTTTTGAGACTCTGGTAATCCAGCCCATGATGTACGGTGAGGAGAGCAAAGGTGCTGTCATCCTGGCTGATCAAGGGGTCGATAGAGACTTTACTGATACTGAGCTAGTCTTGACCAAAGTGGTAGCGGGTCAAGTGGCGGTAGCTATCGAGCATGCCAATCTAGTCAGCGAGTTGTCTGCCAAAAACCATGACCTGGTGGGCAAAAATCTCAATCTGGATGCCAAAAATCTAGAGCTAAAAACAATGCAGTCACAGCTCATTCACCAGGAAAAAATGGCCTCTCTAGGACGGCTGGTGGCTGGGATTGCCCATGAACTCAATAATCCAATTAACTTTGTCCATGGCAATTTGCCCTATCTCAAACAATATGTCGACGAACTCAAACGTTTGATTGAGTCCGCTGACGCCATCCCCACCCAAGAGAAGCAGCCTTTTGAAGATTTAAAAGAGCAGCTTAAATACGACTTTTTGGTCAGTGACCTTGATAACATCATCGCTGACCTCAATGAAGGCTCAAACCGCATCCGCCATATCATTCGCGACCTCAAGAGTTTTTCGCGTCTTGATGAAGCTGAACTGAAAGAAGCCTCTATTGCCGAAGGTATCGAGTCCACGCTCAAAATCCTCTCGCAATATTACGGACGGGACAAAATCCCAGTTGAGATTAACTTTGAAGGCGTACCTCAAGTACTTTGCTATCCCGGTCAGCTCAATCAAGTGTGGATGAATCTGCTCTCAAACGCCGCCCAGGCTATGCAAAATGTGCCGAACCCCTTGCTTAAGGTGCAGGGTAAGGCCGAGGGGTCCACTGTACTTGTGGAAATAAGCGATTGCGGGGGTGGTATTAAGCCGGAGGTTCAGAGTAAAATCTTTGATCCATTCTTCACGACGAAGCCAGTTGGTCAGGGGACCGGGCTTGGTTTGTCTATCTGCCATAGCATAATCGAGCGGCATGGTGGGCAGATCTGGTTTACCAGTGAGATTGGCAAGGGCACAACCTTTTTTATACGTGTGCCTTTGACTGCCAAAAGGCAAAGTGATGACACCGAGGTAACACATTAAATGCGACGTCACAAAATACTTGTTGTCGATGACGAAGTGCCTAACCTGAGGCTTTTGCGCAGAGTGCTCTCGCCCGATCACGACATCCTTGAGGCCACTGGCGGCGAAGAGGCAGTGGCGATACTGCAAAAAGAAAATATCAGCTTGATCATCACCGACCAGCGCATGCCTGCTATGACCGGTGTGCAGCTCCTGGAAGAATCTCTTAAAATCCGTCCTGATGCCATCAAGATTTTGCTCACTGGCTATACCGATGTTCAAGCCCTGATTGACGCCATTAACGCCGGTCATGTTTATAAGTACATTCCCAAGCCCTGGGATGCCGATGAGCTTAAACTCACGGTCAAGCGCGCTCTTGAAGCTTTTGAACTAAAAGAAAGCAATGACAAACTGGTGGTAGAGCTGTCTGGCGCCTTGAGCGAGCTAGAGATGCTATCGGTCGGTACTATCCGCGCTCTGGCTGATGCCCTTGATGCCAAGTGTGATTACACCGCTGGTCACAGTCTGCGAGTCAGTCGCATTGCTGTTTTGATTGGCCGTCAACTGGGTTTGACCGATGAGCACTTGCGAGACCTGGAGCTGGGCGGCATCCTCCATGATATCGGTAAAATTGGCGTGCCTGAGTCTATCTTATGGAAGCCGGATAAGTTGACCGAAGAAGAAAAATCAATCATGTCGCGCCATCCAGTTAAGTCGGCCGAGATTATTGGCGACCTCAAGGGGCTCAAACGGGCTCGTGAGTATGTCAAACATCATCATGAGTACTACGATGGCAACGGCTATCCAGATGGACTGAGTGGTGAGACCATCCCTATTGGTGCTCGTATCATCCTGGTCTCTGATGCCTATGATGCCATGACAACAGATCGTCCTTATCGCAACGCCATTGGTCATGTGCGCGCTATCGAAGAGCTTAAAAAGCTTGCTGGCACACAGTTTGACCCTAATGTTGTTAATGCTCTCCTGGCGCTCACCGAGGATGGTGGCACCGAGATGGACAAAGTAATCAAAGAACACTTTGATGAGAGCTTGATTGGACTCAGTCTGCCCTCAGTAGATCCAGCGAAGACCGGTAGACAGTATCGGGAAGAAGCCGAACGCCAAGCCCGTCTAGCAAAGCCCTAGGCTCGGCATTGTCAGCCAGAGCACAAAAGTGTTTTTGATTGGGGATTAGTTTGGCCGGATCTGTTGGCCCAAATAGTGCCACCACTTTTTTGTTTAGCCCAACAGCAATATGCATTGGCGCAGAGTCCACGCAAACCATCAAATCAGATAGTTCTATTAATGCCGCCAGGTCAGCCAGGCTCTTTGTTTTGCCATAAAAATTGATAATGCGCTGGGCTTCATCACCGAGTGCTTGCATCAAATCTTTCATTACTTCTTCGTCGTCTGGTCCACCGGCCAGGATGATTTGGATTGGTTGACCGGTCTCGCTACTGAGCAATTTGCGTATTAGCTCAAGCCAGCTCTCACCGGGCCAGTGCTTGATTATGCCCTTTTGTACTGCCAGTCTACTGGTGCCAGGATGCAAGAGTACTTTTTTTACAGCGCCACCGCTTGTGGTACTACCGCGAGCACTGAGCCGCTCTTGCAATTTGTATTCTTCCTCAGCCAGTACCTCAGTCATGCGCTTACGCGAGTCTGGCTTTACTGTTGCCTGCGGTATTTGCAAGAGTCCTTTATTGTCAGGTTGTCTCAGTAAAGCGCCAATTTTGAGAGAGTCTAGATAATGTCTCAAGCCCTGACAGAGGTCGTGATACATATTGCCGGCGTATTGTTCTTTGTCCAGTTTGACTGGATGAGTTAGCAGTGCTTTGACGGGCGAGCCAGCATCGTAGCCGATTCTTACAGGTATGCCCGAACCAAACAAAAGCATTGCCACCATGGGAGATGAACCCGAGGAGATAACTAGATCGTATTTGCCAGCCCTGGTCAACTGCAAAAGTTTTAGATAGTCACCAGGCAAAAGTGGGCGTTTTTTTATGTCAAAGCAGACAACTTCATCCACTAAATCGGTCACTTCAGCAACAGAGCGCGAGCGCGGCTCCAAAAGTAAAGCGACGTGACTCTTGGGCAAAAGCTGCTTAACTTCTTTTAGAGTCGGCAAAAACAAGATCTCATCGCCGATTCCGCCAAAGTTAATTGCCAAAATTTTCTCAGGAAGCTTATTAGACTGCATCTATCCTTATCTGCTTTCATAAACATCTACCGTCACAACGTATAATAGCCCAGAGTTTGGGGACCCGTAGATAGCTTGAAACTATCCCATTGGCTTTTAATTTTTATCGCTTGCGCCTTGCTGGGCGTGGGAGGGGCGTACTTTGCTACCCTCGCCACCAGGCCGCAACTGATTCCACCACAGCTCCGTCTAGCTTCGCTACGTGAGCCTTCCACCGTACTGCTGCTCGGTGTTGACGTGGTCTATTCGGATTCAGGACGCCATCTTAAAGCTGACAAAGACGCTTTTACCGGTCGCTCTGACACCATTATGGTGAGCCGGCTTGATCCTATTGCAAATAGTTTTAGAGTGATATCTATACCTCGTGATACGTCAGTGCGTATCCCCGGGCAGGGCGTGCAAAAAATCAATGCTGCCAATGCCATTGGTGGACCACCTCTGGCGGTGCAGACTGTAAGCCAGTTTCTCAATATACCTATTGATCACTATGTCGTGATTAACGTCCATGGTCTCGTCGACCTCGTCAATGAGCTTGGTGGCATCACTGTTGAGGTTCCCAAGAAGATGCAGTACATGGACTGGACTGCCAAACTCAAAATTGATCTGGAGCCTGGCGTACACACCCTCACTGGCAATCAAGCCATGGGCTTTGTGCGCTTCCGCCATGATGCTCTGGGTGACATTGGACGAGTAACAAGACAACAGATATTTATCAGAGCGGTACTTGACAAGGCGCTGCGACCTGAGTCCTGGCCTCATATTCCCAAGCTTATAGAGATCGCTCAAAAGTACATCTATACTGATTTAAATGCTGAGCAAATCATGACTATGGCTAACTTTGTGCGTTCTGTGCCTAAGTCAAATCAGGTACTATCGATGATGCCAGGTAATTTTTCGGCATCTGGAGATTGGGATGTTACCGACAAAGAAGTGCGTCGCATGGTGGCACGTCTCAATGGTGCCAGCTTTGTTGAGACCACCAGGGATGATATCAGGGTGGCAATCAGCAATGCCAGCTCAATCCAAGGCATGGGCTTCAAATTAGCCGGTTTGCTCGGCAAAAAAGGTTACCGCAATGTGGTCGTGCAAAAAGCACTCTTAGAGTTATCAGACCCCGTCAAAAGAACGCGAATCATCGCCCAGAAGGCAAATCCAGAAGATGCCAGTTTAGTAAAGAGTGACCTGGGTAATATAGGAGAAGTGGTGAATGTATCTGCTGGAGATATCGAAAGCTCTGTGACAATCATCATCGGTGACGACCTGGCAAATAAATTAAGTGCACTCCAAGAAGGCGCGTCATCTCTGGACGAAACTCCGCAATCGGCTAATCATGCCGATGTCGGTGGTGAAACTACGAATCCGGTAACGCACTAAGACGCGAATTGTTCAGACAATCTTATTTTTCACTTTGAAACATAGGTCCGCCCTTAGTATTTCCTGGTGTACATTTGAGGCAAATGCCATTACACTTCGAGCGTGTGGTAAGTGATAAAGGTCTCAGAAAAGTTTTCTCGATCCAGTTTTCTTCGCGGCATAACTTAAGGCATCTAAGAGCATTAGAAAGGCAGGCGGCATGATTCATTATGTATATTCGACTCGCGGTGGCTACCTCTACTTGGTAGGCAAACACAACCAACAGCCCAAAATTGAGGATGGCACAGAGTTTGTCCTCTCAGTACCGGACAAAACATCTCAATCTCATATCGATACTCTTGCTCACCGCAAGTTTATGGATCACCTGAGACGCCCACGTAAAGTGGTCCATGACCGTCATAAACATGAGACAAAGGTCGTCGAAAAAGAGCTAGCCACTGTCTAATTTAGACAGAGCTGGCATGTAAAGCATTGTTAAGCCGCCAAGGGTCATTCCGGGCGGCTTTTGCTTTGTCTATTTGTTATTTTTGTAAACATAATGGGAAGAAAATACCTAATCAAACCTGGTGTTAATCATGTCGTTTTTAGGGGGCATCCAGGTTAAGATGAAATGGCGCACATTTGAGGGATTGAATTTATGTCATCGCAAAGCCGAAATCGTTTGAGAAAACCAACCAGGGGGCGTTCAAATCAAGGCTTCACCCTAATTGAGCTTCTCGTTGTGGTGATCATCATTGGTATCCTGGCAGCAATTGCGCTACCAAACTTTATTGGCGCCCAAGACAAAGCTCGGGAAGCGTCAGTTAAAGCCAATATGCGTACGGCTCAGATTGCCGCTGAGTCTTTTGCCACAGACAATGCTGGCAGCTACCCGGATAGTGCCACCGACAACAGATATCTGTCATATCTGCCTGGCGGTAGTTCTGGCGGTAGCAACAATCCAGGTAAAAATCCAGTTAATCCATTCACTAACGCTCCAGAAGCTATTGTGGTTGGAGGTGTGAGTGATGTCCAGGCTACCCGTGCTGCTGCGCCCGGCACTATCGCTGGTAATGCTGGCAGTATCGAGTACAGTCTGGTGACAGACACCAACGGTGCTAAGAGCAGCTATGCTATCCGCGGTGCTGGTAAGTCCAAACAAGCACTGTCGGGTGCTAATGGCGGTACTTTGATCCTCTCCAATCAGTAATATTGCCCAGCAAATCGCAAAACCTCTTGCCAAAATTAGCAGTGGTGCTTATTGCGGGCTCCATTGTTTACTTCTCACGCTCGGCCATTTCTGGTCGGGCGTTTGAGCATCTAGAGCAGTTTAATGACTTCCGCATACCGACAGCGGCCAATTCACACGCCTGGTCGCTTGGGTACGATCAGCTACTATCTGACTTTTATTGGCTTTCCTTTATCAACTACGAAGGCGATGGACAAGGCCGTGCTCTCGACAAATACGCCCTTTGCTCCGAGTATCTCGATTTAATTACTTCTCTTGATCCGCACTTTGCTCAGGCTTACTGGTTTACAGCCTTTAGTGTGGGAGCAGATCAGGGCAGGCCGGATCTGGCCGACAAAATACTCAAGCGTGGCATCGCTGCCAATCCAAACAACTGGTACATCCCTTATATTGCCGGTCTCAATCAGTATCTTTTTGCTCACAATGAGAGTGAGGCGGCCAAGTACTATTTGATGGCTGCACGTTTTCCTGAAGCCCCGCACTGGATCGGCGGTCAAGCCAAAATTTTGGCCCTAAAGATACCGTCGGTAATAAAAGAAATCCGCACCTGGGACTATATTTACCGCTCTAACGAACCTCCCAAGGTGCGTCAGCGGGCGAGAGAACAGCTGATTAAATTGTGGCTTGTTGTTTTCAAAAATGCTGGCAATAAGGATATTCGCGACAAAGCCCGTCATGCTCTCAATGATCTTGATTATGAGCTTAATTGATCCAACTTGGGTGATATGACTTTTGGGCTAATAAAAGCGATAATATGCCAGGCATAAGGGTCAAATTATGGCAGTCAAAACTTCAATCCAAATTAAGCATAGCCGCACCAGTCAGGGGCTTACCGCAATTGAGACGGTATTGCTTTTGTTTATTATTTTTGTGCTTGGTGCAATTGCTTTACCTAATTTGATCAGTGGTCAGGATAAAGCACGTGAAGCGGCAGTAAGAGCCAATATGCGTACTGCTCAAATCGCGGCAGAGTCTTTTGCCACAGACCATGGCGGCGCTTATCCAGATGGACCAAGTGACGCAGCTTTTCTCTCTTACTTGCCTGGCGGCAATCCTATGGTAGGCAAAGCCGGCTTTGAGCCAGTCAATCCATATACCAATCATGCTGAGCCAATAATAAAAGGTGTTGTCACTAATGTTGGCGTAGCCAGACTGGCATCTCCTGAGACACTTGACCGCGAAGGTCAGGTGGAATACAGCGTAATTGTCGATAGCTGTGGTGTCAAAAGTTCTTATGCGATACGCGGCACAGGAGCCGCTAAAAAGACTCTGGCAGGCGTTGGCGGCGGTACTTTTGTACTGAGTAAGCAATAGTCGACACCACCAGTGGTGAGTGTAGATTTTTGACTATTGCGGCTTAATCAGATAGACGTACCTATAAGAGCTAAAGTACTGGTCTACATCTACTTGCTTCCAGATGCCATCATTCCAGTCGTTACCCATGACTGTACCTTTGTCTGCCACCACGCCGCAGTGTGCGTTGCCACCGAGATTGGGCTGGCTTACCGGTAGCATATAGCCAAAGATCAAGTCGCCAGGCTCAGATTTACGTGCCAGTATGTTTTTATCAACACCGTTGGCACTGCTGTTTTTGATTAGTATTTCTTTTGTACCAGGGTGTGTCAGTATCTGTTTGCGCAGGACCACTACCACAGCTGATCCTTTGCATTTTAGACCAGCTTTGTTGAGGACATTGGATAGGGCGGCAGCACAGCCTAGAGTGCCTTTGCTAAGACCAAAGCCGGACCACATTTTTTTGCCACAAGAGTGAGCCGCTGTCCTCAGGATGCTTTGTTTTAGCTCATGACTGTCCTGGCATAAGCCTGGCAGACCGGTGTAGCACAACAGTAAGAGCGTTATGACTGGTAATGTCCGATGCCTGATCACTTAATCCTTTGTAATGAGCCACTGGATCGATTAGCGAGCTACTGTGTCCATTGGTGTTTTGCCGGAAAGTATTGCGATGATTAGTGCTCTATAAGCTTTTGTTATGACTAATATAGCGCAACAGTGAGGCATTAGTAAGTAAGATATGGTGATGCAGTTTGGCCACTTTAATATCCACCTAATCCGCGAAAGCACCCTGCGTCTTGATGGCGGGGCGATGTTTGGCGTTGTACCTAAGACACTCTGGGCCAAGACCAGTGAAGTGGACTCTGAAAACCGAGTGCTCATGTCTTGCAATTTACTTTTGATTGATACAGGTAGTCATAAAATCCTGGTTGAAACCGGCATGGGTGATCGCTGGACCGACAAAGAGCGTGAGCGCTATGACTTGAAGACAATTAAAGCACCGGATATGGTGCTAAGCGATTTGGGGCTTACTGCTGAGCAAATTGATTATGTGATTATTTCGCATCTGCATTTTGACCATGTTGGTGGTGCAGTCAGGCTGGTCGACGAAAAGCTTGTGCCCACCTACCCTAATGCTAAATACGTTGTGCAAAAAGGTGAATGGGACTTTGCTTTTAAGGCCAATGCTAGAGCCAGAGCGAGTTATCGCCCTGATGATTTTGTGCCACTTATGGAGCATGGTCAAATTCAGTTTGTCGACGGCGACAGCGAGATAGTGCCTGGTGTACATGTACGTATAACCGGTGGTCACACCTCGCATCATCAGGTCGTTTATTTTTATTCGGGAGACAATAAAGGCGTTTATTTTGCCGATATTTTGCCGACTAAGGCACACCTGTCGCCGCCCTGGGTGATGGGGTATGACCACTATCCTCTGGCTAGTTGCGATATAAAGTCGGAGTGGTTAGCGCGGGCCGTGCAAGAAAACATGCTTGTGGTCTTTGATCATGAGCATGGTACACCCTGGGGCCATGTCTCGATAGGCGCTGACAAAAAGTTTGTCTTTACAGCATTAGATGCGGGCACTCTGGCTTTGCCAGGTCCAACACTGGTGTCTTAACTAAATGGATTTTTGGAATGCTATGACCAATGGCTTTATGCCTCACGGTTACTGTCTCAAGTGGGATGGTCCACTTTTGACAGTGATGATTGCCGCAAATATTGGCATCGCTCTGGCTTATTTTGCTATTCCAATCGCGCTTAGATATTTTGTCGGCACAAAAAAAGATTTGCCATATCCCTATATGTTCAAGCTTTTTGCGGCGTTTATTTTGTCTTGTGGCATGACACATCTGGCCAAGATTCTCACTTTATTTCAGCCACTTTACTGGATAGAAGCCGGACTAGACTTACTGACAGCGATAATTTCATTGCTCACTGCCTTTTTGCTTTTGCCGATTATTCCTAAAGCACTTAAGCTGCGCAGTCCAAAAGATCTAGAAGTAGCCAATCAAGAACTCGCTGAAGCAAATAAAAAACTAGCCAGCTCTGAGCTGGATATGCAACGCCAGGTGGACGAACGCACTCGAGAGTTGTCCGAAGCAGTGGAGCGCCTCAAAGTAAGCGAAGCACAATTTAAGTCGTTATTTGATTTTATGCCGCAACTGGGTTGGACTGCTGAGCCTGATGGTAATATCGACTTTTTTAACAAAGGTTGGTACGAATACGTCGGAGGTGCGTGGGGGCAAATGCACGGCTGGAATTGGGAAGAAGTGCATCATCCCGATTATTTAGAAGAGGTGGTGAAGAACTGGACTCACTCTCTTGAGACAAAAACTCCTTTTGAAATGCAGTTTCCGCTAAAGAGCAAGGACGGCAACTATCGCTGGTTTATTACAAGAGTGCGGCCGATGTTTGATGCTGATGGCAAACTTGTTAAGTGGATTGGTATCAATACAGACATAGAAGACTCTCGCAATGCCGCCGAAAAATTAGAGCAGAAAGTGAAAGAACGCACTGCCCAGCTCGATGCAGCGAGGCTAGAAGCGGTGCGGGCTAATGAACTCAAGTCACAGTTTGTTGCTAATATCAGCCACGAAATCCGTACGCCGATGAGTGGTGTACTTGGTTTAAGTGAGCTTTTGACCCTTGAGACAGAGGGGGAAGTGCAGGAAACAGCACAACACATTCAGACTGCTGCTCAAAATCTTATGGCTCTGGTAAACGATTTGCTCGACTTGTCCAAGTTGGAGGCCGGCAAAATTGACATAGTAAAAGAAGACTTTGTCATTGCTAGTACTGTAGAGCAAGTGATTGAAGTCTTTAGTGTGTCTGCTGCCAATAAAAATCTTGAAGTCACTCGTATCGTAAGCGCCGAAGCCGAAAAGCTTGTGCGCGGCGATCAGGGCAAAATAAGACAGATCCTGCAAAATCTCGTGCAAAATGCAATCAAGTTTACAGATAGTGGTTCGGTGGTTGTATCTGTCGCTTTGCAAAAACGACAAGATGGTTTGAGTTACTTTCAGTTTAGTGTAAAGGATACAGGTCCTGGGATTGCGGCTGAGACACAAAAGCGATTATTCCAGCTTTTTGTCCAGGGCGATGGCTCAACCACCCGGCGCCACGGTGGTACAGGGCTGGGACTGGCGCTCTCCAAGCGTCTTGTCGAGGCAATGCATGGTGTCATCACTGTTGATAGCGTCGAAGGTAAAGGTAGTTGTTTTGCCTTTACTCTTCCGCTTGAGGCGCTCGAATAAATCAAGCTTGAGCGGCAATAAATTTGTTGGCTAGTTGACCACAGGCGGCATCTATATCAGTACCGCGCTCCAGTCTGATGGTCACTGTTTTACCGCTTCTTCCCGAGATATCGCGGAAGCGCTGCTGCGTTTTAATATCGGGGCGACCATAGAGCACGACACCCTCTTTATTCATTGTGGGATTAAAGGGGATGAGATTGATATTGCAATGCAAATCGCGGCAGAGCTCTGCTAGTTGTCTGGCTTGTGCTTCGCTGTCGTTTACACCTTCTAATAGGACGTACTCTATTGTCACTCTGCGTCTTGTGGTGTCGACATAGTTGTGCATCGCTTCCATCACTTGATGGATAGGATATTTTGTTGTAATTGGCACAATCTCTTCACGGGTCTCGGTGTCTGGCGCGTGTAGCGAAAGAGCCAGAGTGATTGGTAGATTTTCGCGGGCCAGGGCATCAATTCCTGGCACAATGCCTGAGGTCGATACAGTGATGTGACGAGCGCCAATGCCCACTGATTCCATGACCAGGTGCAGCGACTTGATTACTTCTTTGCAATTTAAGAGTGGTTCGCCCTGACCCATATAGACGATGTTACCGACTCTTTGACCTGATTCGCGCTGGATGGCGAGGATTTGATCGACTATTTCTTGACTGGTCAAATTGCGCTTAAAGCCCAGATAACCAGTGGCGCAAAAGGTACAACCGACAGCACAGCCCACTTGCGATGAGAGGCAAGCGGTAAGCGATGGGCGGTCATCAAAGGCAATTAAGACTGATTCGATAAGCTGGCCATCAGGCAATTCAAAGAGATATTTGCGAGTGCCATCGCGACTGACCTCAAGGTGGGCGATTTTGAGCAGCGGCACTTCAGCTACGGCTTTGAGCTTATTGCGCAGCTCCTGCGAGAGATCGGTCATTTCATCAATGGAGCCTGCCCATTTGGCATAAATCCAACTGTGTATTTGCTTGGCTCTAAATTTAGGTAAGCCCAGTTCTGTAATAAAAGTTGTAATTTCTTCCAGGCTAAGACCTGAGAGTGATTTTATTGTCATGAAATACCTTTTTACTTAACCCGCTACGGGCTCCCCAGGCGTTCTGAATATGATACCAAGCCGTCCTTGGGCTGTCGCCGCTTTTCAAGTGGATGCATAGAGATGTTAAAATAGGCTTTGTTATAAGGGTGCTGACAGTAAGGGCGCGATAAGATACGCCCTTGGGCGCTTATCGTCAGGGGAATATTTAAATGAGTGATTGGGAGGATGGAGTCCGGGGCTTTGTCAAGAAGCTTTTCGGCGACACCAACGAGAAGAGAGTTAAGCTCCTCCAGCCCTATGTAGTTAGAGCAAATACATTTGCCGATGATCTGGCAAAACTGTCAGACGCGGATTTGCAGGCAAAAACCGGTCATTTTAAAAACATGATCGAAAACGCGCTCAAAGATGTGCCTGACGTTAAGCTCATCGCTGATGATGTGCCCAAGATGCCCGGACAAGTGCGCACAATGAAGGATAAAAAACTGGCAGAAGTGCTGGAAGATATCCTGCCCGAAGCTTTTGCTGTCTGTCGCGAAGCTGGTAGCCGCGTACTTAACATGCGTCACTTTGATGTGCAGCTTATGGGCGGCGCTGCCCTGCACTTTAACAAGATTGCTGAAATGCGTACCGGTGAAGGTAAGACCCTTGTTGCTACTTTGCCTACTTATCTCAACGCCCTGGCTGGTCGTGGCGCCCATGTAGTCACAGTCAACGACTATCTCGCTCGTCGCGACTCGGAGTGGATGGGACGTCTCTATGGCTTCCTCGGTATGTCTACCGGGCTTGTCTACAGTCATCAGCCCGATTGGGAAAAAGCAGCGGCTTATCGCACTGATATCACATATGGTACCAACCATGAATACGGCTTTGACTATTTGCGCGACAACATGCGCAAGTCGTTAGATGAGCTGGTCCAGCGTCCATATTATTTTGGTATCGTGGACGAAGTCGATAACATCCTTATTGACGAAGCTCGTACACCTTTGATTATTTCCGGCTATCCCCGTGATTCCTTCCAGGAGCTATACCAGCGTATGGCGCAAATTGCCCCTCTTTTGGAGCGTGGCAAAGACAAGGATGACGAGGACTGCGATTACTTTGTCGACGAAAAACAACGTAACGTCATGCTTACTGAGCGCGGCATCATCAACGGTGAGAAGATGCTTGGTGCCGAAGACCTCTTTGATATGCACCATAACTATGCCCACCATTTAGTGCAGGCACTGAGAGCTAAAGAAATCTACAAGCTCGATACTGACTATGTAATTTATCCCAACGAAGAAGGCAAACCGGAAATCACCATCGTTGATGAGTTTACCGGTCGTATGATGCAAGGACGCCGCTGGAGCGATGGTTTGCACCAGGCTATCGAAGCTAAAGAGCGCGTGCCGATACAAGAAGAGACCATGACTTATGCCTCTATCACGTATCAAAATCTTTTCCGCTTATATCCGAAACTAGCGGGTATGACCGGTACGGCTATGACCGAAGCCCAGGAATTTAGCAAGATTTACAACCTGGATGTGGTCACTATCCCCACCAACAAAAACTCACAGCGCAAAGATCATCCCGATGTCATCTATAAGACTGAGCAGATGAAGTACATCTCGGTGGTCGAAGAAATCGTCGATATGCACGAAGTCGGTCGTCCAGTACTGGTCGGTACTGTCTCTATCGAAAAGTCAGAACTAATCGATGACTTACTCAGTAAGCCGCAAAAGATGAATGAGTTTTTGCTCTGGAAAACTAAAAAGATTGAAGAAATCTTGACTAGACGCAAGCTCGATGGTGAGCAAACTGCTGCCTTGCGCAAAATTCTTGAGCGCCCGGGTCAAATTGACGCAGTCAAACTCGATGAAGTTGTTAAAAAACTCGAGAAAGACCTGCCTAAAGAAGAAGACCTGCTGGACCGTGCTTACAGCATGCTGCGCACTGCCAAAGTGGTTGCTGCTATTCGCAAGGGCATACCACATGCGGTGCTCAATGCTAAGCATCACGAAAAAGAAGCGATGATCGTTGCTCAGGCTGGACGCAAAGGTGCAGTCACTGTAGCTACTAACATGGCTGGTCGTGGTACAGACATTTTGCTCGGTGGTAATGCCGAGTATCTGGCCAAAGAAAAATTGGCAAAAGACTTCCCTGATGAGGCTATCCACTCAGATCCTGAGGTTATGGCCAAATACGAAGAGAAAGTCAAAGAGCTGACTAAAGAGATGAAAGCTGATCGTGACAAAGAGCACGATGAAGTGACTAAACTCGGTGGTCTGCATATCATCGGTACAGAGCGCCACGAAGCTCGTCGTATCGACAACCAGTTGCGCGGTCGTGCCGGTCGTCAGGGTGACCCTGGTACCACTAGATTTTTCCTCTCTCTCGAAGACCAATTGATGCGTATCTTTGGTGGTCAGGCGATTTCCAAACTGATGGACCTGATCAAAGCCGATGAGGACATGCCAATCGAATCAGGCATGGTCTCAAACTCTATCGAGGGCGCACAAAAGAAAGTCGAAGCGCATCACTTTGATATGCGTAAACACGTGCTTCAGTATGATGATGTTCTCAGTACTCAGCGTGAAGTAATCTACCGCGAGCGCAGAAGATTGCTCGAAAAAGCTGACTTGCGCGATAACGTGCTTGATATGCTCAAGGAGCATCTGGATTTGATTCTAGAAGCCCACCTCGACCCGGATTCACCGCCTGATCTCTTTGAAGAAAATGGTCTGCCGGAAGTGCTGCATGCACTCTCCATGGACATACCGATGATGCACGACATCAAACAAACTGAACTCAAAGGACTGTCTTATGACGACCTGAAAGAAAAGCTCTGGGATGCGATGGAACTGGCTTACAAAGTCAGAGAAGAGCATATTGGGGCCGAGGAAATGCGCGAGTTTGAGCGTCAAGTCTTGCTGCACAATATCGATAGTAAATGGGTTGACTACCTCCACAACATTGATTTGTTGCGCGAAGGAATCCAGCTCAGAGCCTACGCTCAAAAGGATCCTTTGCAGGAATACAAACGCGAAGCATTCAATATGTTCAACCAGCTTTTGCGCAGTATTCAAGCCGAGTCGATTCAACAGGTATTCCGTGCTCAGCCGCAAAACGAGCCTGCCGAAATTTTTGACATCATGCAGCTCACACCTGAAATGATTGACCCCAGTCAACTCCCTGAAGGTGTTACTGCTGAGGAGATGGTGGCGGTCTTGCAAATGGACTTCCTCAAGAGTCAGGGCATGTTAACGCCTGCCATGCTCGAAGAGATGGCCAATAGCATGGTCGACAAAGAGCTAGTGGACGGTGAAGAAGTGCCTGGGGACAACGTTGGCATGGAACTCTCTCAGCAAGGTCTGGAAGTTTTTACCCCCGATCTTTTAACCGAGGTAGCGGAGGCCGACCAGCTGGGAAAGTTGCCAGATGAGACCATTGGCACTGGTCTGACGGATCAAGAGTTAGCCGATATGCGCTTATCCGAAGCTGAAGATGAAGAGCATGATCATCGCAATGGTGATAGCTTTGAGCCCATAACCGATCTAGAAGCGGCTGAAATCGAAAACAATGATCCGACTTTAGCCAGTCAACATTCGCGCAGTAAAGACGCCGAAATCCTGGAATAAATGTCCCAGCTGATCTTATCTTTTGAGTGCAGTGGACGTGAACTGACGGTGGCGCTTTTGCGCGGGGCAAAAGGTACTGGTGAGATAATCGCTAGCGCTCGCATTGATTTTGAGTTTGATGGACCGCTGCCTGTTTTTGCTGGTATCAATGACGGTGCCAGCGCTGCCACTCCCGCTATTGAGGATGCTGCCCTTAAGACCCCTGTAGAGGCTGGCAGTGCGGCTCTCAAGAGAGCTAATAACAAAAAAACACCCAAAAAAAACGCTGGTAAGGCCAAGGACAGACAGGGATCTGTTAGCTTTTTGATACCGCTTATAGATAAGTTGCTCAAAGATTGCCAGATTGCCAGACGTGATTTGACCGCTATAGCTGTTGGTATTGGACCGGGTGGTTTTACTGGAGTGAGAGTGGCTGTAGTGACCGCTCGCACCCTGGCTCAGATTTTTAAATTGCCCCTTGTGGGCATCAATTGTCTGGAAGCAGCTTGCTACTCCAGTGTGATAAATACAAGTGCTACCGCTGCCACAGCACTTGTTAAAGTGGCCAGCACGAGCCACTGCTATCTGGCTATTTATCAACCAGAGCCAACTGCTTTGCCTGGTATCGTGCAGTTAAAAGCCCTTGTACCACCAGCTTATCTTAACTATGGTGAAGCCTTTAAGTTACTTGTAAGCCCGAAGTTTGAGCACTGCCATGTCGCTATCGAAAGCGGTGTAAAAGAGCACTTTGACCAGCTGGTAAGTAACGGGCCGGATGTTACTGAGCTTGATAGTGCTGCTTACTTGCGCTTTGCTCAAGACATTCCTGTAAATAATATGGCCGAAATTCAAGCCAAACTAGCATTAGTTAGGTTATCTTTGAGCGAGAGTGCCGCGATTTATAGCTATGAGCAAGTCGAGCCACTTTATTTGCGTGGTGCGTCAGTAACGTTAAAAAAAGGCGATGCGGTCGAAAGAGTCGAAAGTCATTGATATCAGCCCGCTCACGATAGCCGACCTGGAACAGGTCATGGATATCGAGCCGGTGGCTTTTGGATCGCATCACTGGACGCGTCAGTCCTTTATGAATGAACTTATAAATCCGGCTGGCTATTACTATGCCGCCCGTGAAAATGGCAGTGAGAGAGTCCTTGGTTATTCAGGATTTTGGCTCATTGGCGAGGAAGCCCATGTGACAACACTGGCTGTGCATCCTGATTACAGACGATTGTATGTGGGCGAGCGTCTGCTCATCAATGACCTGATACAGGCGCGTAAAGTAGGCGCAGACTGGGTCACACTCGAAGTAAGAGTCTCCAATGACTCGGCTCAGAGGCTTTATGGCAAATACACTTTTAGAAGTCTTGGTATAAGACGCCATTACTATCAAGATAACGACGAAGACGCCATTGTGCTCTGGACCGAAAAACTAACTTCAGATGCTTTTGTTAGTACTTTTAAGAAGCGATTGAAAGAAAAGGGAATCATTTACCCGAATTTAGAAGAGCTGTTTAGCCCGCCTGATTTACAAGCTGAGCTGGTGCAAAACGCATCTAAAGAAGATATAGCCTAGGCTCTTCTGTCTGTGATATTTCTTATTTTTCATGATTTTTACTTGGAAAGCCATGCATTAGATATGCTTGGACTTGACTTGTCATAAGCAAGAAGATCAAAATAGACAGGTCTCAGGAGTAACTGTGACATCGAGGCAAAGTTGCGCTTAGTCGGACAAAATTCAGTACCGCGTATTAAACGGCGTTCGTCCCTGGGTCAAACCATTTTGACTCTGCTATCCGTAATCGTGCTGTTTTTAGCTGCTTTTACTGCCATCGAAGTGCCGATTGCTTCGCAGCGCAATATCTCCGCTTTTGCCTTTAACAAAGTGCAGATTGCAGTGGATTATTTGCCCGCTCAGGCTCAAAGCCGCGTCAAAGGCTTCTTTCCGGTTTTAAATCAGCCTCGTCCTGATTACCGTACGACCTTTTATTCACCCTTAGCTCCCGCTGCTGTTTTTGTCGGCTATGTACTGGGACCACTACAGGGTCTTCTGGCGTGCCTGACCTTTCTCATTTTGGGTTTGATTGGTCCTTATGTCGGTATTCATCCATTTGCCAATGGCGGCGGTCTGGGCTATCTGCATGAGCCTGGTTTTGGTTATCTTTTGGCTTTGATGCCCACTGCCTGGGTCAGTGGCATGATTACTCGCGGCAGACGCACAACTGTTAGTCAGAGTCTGGCTGTTTTTGCCGGTCTGACTGTCACCCACCTGACTGGTTTGATGTTTCTTTTTGGCTCAGTACTGGTCTCGTATCTGGTCAACGGCAACTCGGCAGCTCTGGCCTGGCAGCCCTGGGTATTTGAGTTGGCGCGCAATATGACCTGGTATCCAGTACCATACGACATCCTATCGGCTCTGGCCTTGATTGGCTTAGGCTTCCCCTTCCGCTGGCTCAGTAACACTCTTGTTGCTCCAGATAGTGCAAGCAAAGCACCAGCCACTGTCAAAGAGCGTGAGTTTGTCACTGTGGATGCTTTTGACGAGTATGAGCGCAACCTGGTTTAACAGTATCCTGAGTAGTTATGCAAACAAAAATTGCCTGGTACCTTTTGACTTTGCTCTTTAAGGAGCTGCGCAAGCGCTCCAGCCAGAAGAGTAAGCTCAAAGCTGTCTTGCCTAAAAAGAAAAACTCAACAGCTAAAGTCATAGGCTGGTCAGTATCTGCCCTGGGCCTGGCTGGTCTGGCATTGTTTTTGTATGGCACAAAAGTTGAGCCGAGACGTTATCGTCTTGAGCGTCTGACAGTCTATACAGGCTCAGATGAGGGTACAGCAGATCCCCTCATAACCAGTCTCAAGATTTTGCATATCTCGGATCTGCATATAGGCGGTCATGACCTCGAAAAAGTCCGCTTTATCCAAAAGATAACTGATGATGACTATGATCTGGTAATTTTGACCGGTGATGTTTTTGAGTTTAACGATGGTATCAAATATGGTGAGTCACTTTTGACGCGCAAACCAAGGTTGGGTGCTTATGCGGTTATGGGTAATCATGACTATTATGATTACACTATCCTCAACAAGACTCTTGGTCGTGTAATCAAAAAGCTCAGACATCCGCCAGCTAAAAAAGATGTGACACCTCACTGTCAGGCTCTGGCCAAGGCTGGATTTAAGGTGCTCTTTAATGAGTGCGAATATATTGAGAACGCTAATCTATTTTTAGTCGGTATCGATTATCCCGGCATCAAAAAAGAAGAGCTTGACGTGCTTATGACAAAAGCTCCTGCCCATGCTCTTAAACTGGCGCTCTTCCATTTGCCAAGGCGTCTGGATGCCATTGTCGATGCTGGTTTTGACCTGGCCTTTGGTGGACATACCCATGGTGGACAAATCCGCTTACCAGGCTATGGAGCTCTCATTACTGATTCTGAGCTACCCCGTGGCGAAGCCAGTGGTTTAATCAAAAAGGGTGGTACGGCCTTTCATATTAGCCGCGGACTGGGTGCCGATCCGCGCAGCAATATCCGTTTGTTTTGTCCACCAGCTGCTACCGTTATCGATTTGGTCCACGCCCCTGGATTGGACTTTTCTCCCGGTACTGACGTTCATCAAAGAAAGTGGGCGGCCGCGAAACCGGTATAATCGGCAAATGTACTTGCAGCTGTCTGAAAACAGAAGCTAGGACGTTTTTTTCTAGTTTGACTTTGTATTTACCCTCGGTATCGATGATGGTGCCAACTGCTGCCGAGCTAGTGATTTTGCCTAAAAACACCGCTTTGCGGGCTGGGCGTCCCATCATCTCCCATTGCTCGTTTGTGGCAAATTCCATTCGTACATTGGGCTTAGTAGGATCGGCTTTACCTACTAGTTCTAGATTGGGGCTGTGACCGTAAATTAGCGAGCCTTCTACAGTGGCTGCGCGTCTGACCAGTGAGAGTTTAACCATACCAAGCTGGCGATTCATCGTTACGTATTCGCCTGTGTAATCGCTCGATAGCCAGTTAAATACAGCGATCATGGCAAAGATAATAGCCAGACAGAGCATTTCGTTGCTGACCAGTTTGATTACTCTGACTTTGCGTTTTTTCTTTTCGCCTTTTTCTTCTTTTTGGTCTTCATCAAAGCTGGCAAAAGGCGAGCGTTCTTTACCGCCGCGCATGGCAGAGGCTCTCCTGGCGGCAGAGCCACTAGCCGGTCTCCTAGCACCGCGTGAATAACGCGTGGATGGAGTCGTATTTGCGCTATCTGTATTGATGTTATTTCTAAAATCGACAAAGTCATCGTCACTTTGTCGATTGCGGTTAAATGGGTCGTAGTCGTCGTCTTTTGGCGGCATCTTTATCGCCGTCAGGGAATCAAGTCAGGCTGTAAACGGTATAGGTAGCGGAGCGTGGCGGCATCATTTGGTGAGATTACACCGCGTCCATAATACATACTCATCAAGTCTTGAGGGTTGGTGCTGTGTCCTTCAATGCCCAGGGCATGACCAAATTCATGAGTGGCAGCTGCTTTCATACGGCCCAGAGTCATGGGCGCGCCGTGAGCGTCTGTGGTGCGCAAAATAATCACCACTGGTTTGAAATTAGCTTTGGCGCCAGACATAACTGCTTTGTAGCTAAAGTTTGTTTTGGAGGTATAACCCCTAATGTCATTGGCAAAAAGCGCCATACCAAGTTTATCCACGAATTGTTTGGTAAAAAACACGTAAATATCTGCTTCCTGGGGATCGTTTGTCAGGTCGTAGCTGATAATTCCTTCGTTTTGAAATACTTTCCAGGCGCCAATGCCCTCTAGTGCGGCTTGATAGTGACCCGGTAAAAAACCTTCGGCACGGTTGAGAGAGTGCCATTGTTTTTGGTTTTGCACTACATTGGCAACAAGACCAGGCCAGCCTGCCAGGTTGTCGATATTGGTATAAGGGGCGCCCAGTTGTGGATCGAGCAGGCTGTCGAGAGTCAGTCCCTGGCTGATATAAACCTTAAGGGGCATTTGCTCTTTGACCCATCTAATGACGCCAAATTTGCTTCTGAATTCGGGGTAGACACCGTTTTGCGCAACTGACCCTGAGCGTGCAATCGGTCTCTGGGCCAGCGCCGGGCAGACCGCGCTGGTAATGATCAGAAGCGTAGTCAATAGTCTGATAAGCACTTTAATACAAGAATTTTGCAAAGGTTGGACGTATCTCCGTTGTCTACCTGGTGGCAACATTTAGCCGACCCTTCCGTCTATCTTACCTACTACTAAAGCCTATATTCCACGGCTTTGCATGTTACCTGACAGCGAGCGCCGGATTTATTTAGATGATATTGTGGACCAATAAAGTATGCACGATTGTTTACACGCATAATAAACGAAAGGTTAAAGCCAGGCGAAAATCAGTTCTATCGGGTAAAACTATCTTATCGACATCGCAGACACTCCGGTCGAGAAGCACAAGGGATTGAGCTTGTTGGGTCAGCACCAGCTCTGCGAACATTTAAGTAAAAGAGCTTCCGTCAGGAAGCTCTTTTCGTTTATCTAACTACTTTGTACTCCTGGAGCCGTTCTCGTGCTAACCTGAACGATCATTTTGAGGGAGATTTTGTCATGGCATCAGTGCGAGCAATAATTTTGGCTGCTGGTCAGGGTAAGCGCATGAAGTCCGCCCGGCCTAAGATGTTGCATGAAGTCATGGGCAAAGCAATCATCACCCGCGTCATTGATCAAGCCCAGGCTTGCGGCGTGGAGCATGTCCATCTTGTAGTGGGCCATCAGGCTGATATTGTCAAAGAATTTGTCGCTCAAAATACTCCTGCGGTCTCTTATAGCTGTCATTTACAGGAGCCACAAAAAGGCACTGGACACGCTGTTTTGCAAGTGGCGCCGCAATTGGTCAAAGATAATTTTAAAGGTGTCGTTGTGGTCACTGTGGGCGACGCGCCGGTGGTACAAGCCGAGACATTGAGCAAACTCATTGCAGCACATACAAGTGGTAAAGCGGCTGTGACAGCCCTTACTGCCAGAGTGGACGATCCTAAGAGCTATGGTCGCATCGTGCGTGATCAAAAGGGGCAGGTCAAAGCAGTAGTCGAAGACAAAGACTGTAATGCTGAGCAAAAGGCTATTTGCGAGGTCAACACCGGTATTTATTGTTTGAGCTGGCCAGAAGTAAAAGAAGGTCTGGAAGGACTCAATTGCAACAACAATCAAAACGAATATTATCTGACAGACCTGGTTGCCTGGGCTTACAACAGTGGTAAAGGTGCTGCCAGTGTCATTCTTGATGATTGGCGCGAAGTCGCTGGAGTAAATAGTCGGGTGGAGTTGGCTGATGCTGCTCGACATCTCAGAGACATTACTCTAACGAGACTGGCCCTTGAAAGCGGCGTCACCATTATTGATCCAGCGTCCACCTGGATCGCTCCCGAAGTCAAAATTGGGCAGGAAACAGTTGTCATGCCTGGCTGCTACATCACAGGTCCAGTCGAAATCGGCGAAAGCTGTGTTATCGGACCCTATAGCGTGATCAACGGCAAAACCAAAATTGGTGAAGGTGCTTCTGTTGTAAACTCCCATGTCAATGACTCAATCATTGCCGCCCGCGCCAAAATCGGTCCCTTTGCCCATTTGCGTGAAGGCAATAGTGTCGGCGAAGGCTCCAAGATTGGTAATTTTGTCGAACTCAAAAAAGCTACTGTAGGCAATCACACCAATGTCGGTCATCTCTCCTATATCGGAGATACGACACTAGGTAACAACGTCAATATCGGCGCTGGCACAATCACTGCCAACTATGATCACATCACTAAGCGCAAAGAGCGCACCACACTTGGTGACGGAGCTTCTACTGGTAGTAATTCGGTGCTTGTAGCACCGGTCACTGTCCAGGAGCAAGCTGTCGTTGCCGCGGGTACTGTGGTCACCAAAGATGTGCCAGCTGGCGCACTTGTTGTCGGGCGTGCCCGTCAAGAAATAATGGAAGGCTGGGCTGAAAAGCGCCGTGCCAAATTTGCTAAAGTAGAAAAGACTACTGTTTAGTCTATCTCTCGTTATCCTGATTAAAATCCAAGCGGGATGTGTAATTTAGTCTTCTGCGCTCATGCTCTGCAAAAGCGGGAGACTCCACTGTGAGAAATTTTATAAGACCAAGTGGTACAAGGTGTTTGGAGTACTCAGGCGGCGTGCGCTTATCTGGTTCGCCAAAGCTCTCAAGCTCGACATAATCCTGGCCAATGCGAGTGACTCGACCGGTCAGCGCCGTGCCATCGCCAAAAGCCAATCTTACCCAGGCGCGAGAGTCACATAATTTTTCCAAACGTAATTTCAAATTCATCTGTTCATTATAAGACGTTGTTCTTTTTTCTGTATATTCGGAGATTTCTTCCAGGGAGTTGGCAATGCAGTACGGAGTATATATTGTCAAACTCTAAGGCAAGATTTTAAGTAGACAAATTTGAAAGCCACAGCCTGTGCGCTTTTCTCTCAACGCCCCGGAGAAGTCAAGCATTGCTATCCTTTCAAGAGCATCTAAACTGATAAACAAATCGATGCACTGCAATCCACAAATTGGCACCACCCAAGATGGCATAAAAATTTACCAGGCACGATAAAGTCTAATTCAACAAACACTAGATTCGAGGCATTAATGCGAGACGAGCTGATTCCAGCCAACCTGCTTCAGAGATTGGAAGATTTGAAGGAACGTGAGGCTAGTTACTGGCACGACGAACTATATTCGGTGGAAGCTCTGACTAATATGAGTTACCGCCAGGAACTGGAGAGAGCTTTTAATCTCGATCCGCTGGGACCACTGCCTCCTCGGCAGCAAGTTTAATTCCCTTAAGGGTCAACATCTGATCAACAATGACATCGTAGTCGCGGCTTATGAGTGGCCCGAGTATCGATGAGAGCCCACCTGTGACTATTGTTACAGTGCCTTCGGGTAGCTCCTTTTTGACCGTTAAAAGCCAGTTATGTACCAGTCCCAGGTGCGCCAGTAGAGTGCCGTTTAATATGGCGCTTTCGGTGTCAAAGGCTGGTCCGAGCACTGCTGCTTCCAGTAAATCCCTGGATATGCGTGTTTTGGGGAGCTGGGCTGTGGATGTGCTGAGAGAGCTGAGTGTGCGCATCAAGCCGAGAGTTATCAGACCCCCTAAAAATGTGCCATCGGCAGATACAGCCGTGAGAGTAGTGGCTGTGCCAAAATCAAGGATAGCGGCTGCTGGTGCTGTTTTGGTATAGATTCTTCGGGCGGCAATACAGTTGGCCAGTCGATCTGCGCCCAGGGTTTCGTAGATGTTTTTGATCAAACTCTGGTTTTTAGGATTGACGTTGTAAACCCGCTCATGGTCAAAAGCGGCGGTGACAGCGTCTCTTGCTTCTGGTACTACCGATGCTACCGCAATGCAGGACAAATTATTTTCTTTGTCGAGCGTCTGCAGACATTTTGCTGCTTCTTCGGGATTTTGAGTGGGCGTTGTATAGGTGCTCAAAAGCTCGTCGCCGGCAAATAGTGCCAGGCAGATGCTGGAATTGCCTATATCAATAGCCGCTATCTTATCTTTCAACGACCGCTTTCCCTCTTGTAAAGTCGGCTTAAGCCGGTCACTGCCGACCAAAGTAAGAGAGCATACCATTTAGCATCGATTTTGCTGCTTTTGCCTGCCATTCGTTGTTAATGAGATGTGAGTATTCGTCAGGATTGACCACAAAAGCTACTTCCAGGAGCACTGCTTGCATCGCGGTGGGGCGGCAAAGAGCGAGGTTTTGGTAACGGGCGCCGAGATCTGGTAAGCCGAGCTCCTTAACCATACTGTTTTTTAAGGTACGAGCCAGCTCTACTGACTGGGGCTGATAGCGATAGGTGCTGGTACCGTGCTCTTTGAGCGGATCGCGACCATCAGGCAGGGCATTGTTGTGGACTGATATGAGCAAATCTACTTTATGGTCTCTGGCAAAATCTACCCGGTCTTGCAGTGAGACATCGGTATCTTCAGTGCGTGTCATGCAAACATTGACGCCTTCCGCTTCCAGTAATGTCTTTAGCTTTAGCGCGATAGCCAGGTTGATTTCGGCCTCGGTTATACCAGAGGGACCAAGTGCACCACTCTCGGTGCCACCGTGACCGGGATCGATGCAAACTTTGAGTCCTGCTAGTCTCGGTCCGCTATTGCCCTGGGCTAGCGGTGTTAACGCTGGCGGGTATTTGATATGCAAGTTGAGATTGTTGTCATCATAGTCTGCATAGTAGCCCCATTGTCTACCAGCTTTAAGGCTTAAATCCAGTTCGTAGACATTGTCTTCTGGTTGCTTCCAGGCGATGTTTTCTATTAGTTGTGAATCTGTATCGTTTTCGGGAGCCTGATAAACCCAGTCAGTGTTAGCTGTGCCGCCATAGAGCTTGAGCACTAGTTTGTTGGGCGTGAGACTCTGTTCGATGATAAAAGGCAGCCGCTCCTGCAAGGGTAACGTGATGATCTCGCCATAGCTGTCTTTTTGTACCTGGATAGTTGTTGGTGTCGCCCGTGGTGCAGGTGCAGCCGGGTCTTCAAATGCCAGATCTTCTTTTTTGATCCAGACATGTTTGCCTGTTTTGTAGAGTACCCGTATTGAGTCTTTTTGATAGCCGTCTGTCAGGACTCTGACACCCTCCGGCAAAGGCGTAAGCCGAGCTAGTTCGGGAGCGACTCGCACGATAGTTTCGTCGTGTACTGTATGAGCCATGCGCGGTTGATTTATTACTTCGATGGTCGTACCGAGAGCGACACTCTCTGACTGACTGGCATTTTTGAGAGTAAAGACAGGATGAGCCCCGGCAAAATTGTCGCCTGGCTGGATTTTATATAAGCCCACATAGAGATCTGGCGAGTTGGCTGGATAGCGCTGGAACACTTGCCCGTAGGCTGTTTCTAGACCTTTGTTGAGGGGGTTGGCCGGGGCTTTACCGTGACTATTTTTGAGGGCGTTGCGCAGAGTAGCGAGAGATGTGAGCTTGATTTTTTTGCTGCCCAGTTCAACTTCCACCTGGCAATTAGGCGTGGCCCGGCAGCTGAATTCGACAATATCTCCAGCCGTTACACCCCGGTCTTCGGCAGGCTCCAGGCTGTTTCTATCTATTGCAAATGTATTAGCGGCGATTGCTCCTTTGAGTTTTTCGCGACTGATTTGGATTGTTTTTTTGTAGCTACCGGATGGTCCGCTAAAGCCTAACTCAAAGCTATTGCTCCCTCTGGCAAGCGGTATGACCTGGGCAAAATAGCCATCACTATTAAGTGTCACCGCGCTTTTTAGACCGCTCTGGTTATTGCTCAGTGTCAGTGCCGTGCCCGGATAAGTGGCGCCGATAATAAAACTAGATGGAGCATTGACCGTTGTTTGTGGTGGAGGATAGACAACAATTAGCGGTGTGGCAGCACTCAAGGTTGGTCTGACCCGTTTAACTGGTTTGGGTTTGGCAATCGCTGTTGCTCTGATTACAGGTGCTTCCTGCGCCTTTATTCCGCAGGCATAAAGACTTAAGCTGGCGCTCAGCACCAGAGCGGACTGCCAGAGCTTAGTCGTTTTCGTTTTGATATTCTGTGGTGTCTGTGTTGGGCGGCAGGACCTGATTGCTACACTTGATGTCATTGATTCTCCAATCAAATTTAGGAAAGGTGCTGCGCAAGCAGTAAAGTCCGTTTTCGCGACGTTCTTCCGGCCTCATCAAAGACAGTACATAGGCATGCATTTCTCTATGCTTGAGACCAAAGACACGGCGGTGCCATTCAAACCACGGTGAGATATAAAAGGTTTTGCCATCGCGGGTGATATAAGTAGTAAGGCGGTTTTCGATAAAGCTCTTCATATTGGTAGCGATATCTTCGGCCAGAGTCTCGCGTGTGATGGCATGATTGAGCACGTTGGGCTCACCCATTGTGCCGCGGCAGGTGAGATAGACAAGTCTTTCGTCACAGGGGGTAAATTCATCGCCCTTAATGGCTGGATGGATTTTTGTGCTCAATATGTCGCCTACACAGATGTTTTTGCCACCCACTACAAAGAGTCTTTTGTGCAAATCCGAACTGGTTTGTTTGCCAGACTCAACGGGAAAGCGGTCGGCGATACATTTGATGGCGAGCAAATTGTAAGCATTGATCCAGTAAAGTGCGCGGTCCAACTCATCGAGCTTATCTGGACTGGTCACTGCTAGCTCTTTGACGGCGGCATCCAAATCTGGGTCGGTCTTGATTGCTTTATAGTCGAGCAGATTTTTGATTTCTACGGGTTTTACATGCTTTTGCAAGAGCCGAGTGTAGGCACTAAAGTCGGCCTTAGTCGGGTGCTTGACCACAGTCATCATCGCTTGAATATGGTCAAAAAAGTGGATTACTGTGCTGTAGCTCACGGCAATCACACCGATTATTACCATTACAAAGGGAGTGACAAGTACCAGGTTGTTTGGTCTTTTGGCCATTTGTTTAAGCTATTAAAGTAGTAGGTTTCATTTTAACCAACTTTTTTAGCAATATCTGCTTGAGTATCCCCTCAGGGCCAAAACAAAAGGCTCTCCACAACCGGAAGAGCCTTTGTATAAGATGGTGGAGCGTACGAGAGTCGAACTCGTGACCTCTTCAATGCCATTGAAGCGCGCTACCAACTGCGCTAACGCCCCTTATCTTGCCTTTTATAGCATAGATTGCCTGGCAGATAAAAGCCCTGCATAAAGCCTTGTTTACACTGGATAAATGCCTGACCCGTACCTGAGTAAATCATAACTACGCCAGGCTGCAATAATTGGGTCGATATTCACCAAATGGTGACCACATCCTGATAATCTTCTGATGCTCTCTGGCTTTGGAGGCTCTTGATATCGTGAGCAGGCACAATAATCTTCTTGATGCACAGAAGGCCTGTCTTGTGGTCATCGACGTGCAGGAGCGTTTTGCTCCTCATATCGATCAGTTTGCACAACTGGTCAAAAATATCTGTGTGCTGGCCCAATCAGCCAAAATTCTCAATTTGCCTGTGATTATCACAGAACAATATGTCAAAGGTCTCGGTCCGACAGTGGCTGAAATCGTGGAAGCTTGCGGGCAGACCAGGACTTTTGAAAAAAACTGCTTTCCGGTCACGGGAGCATCTGGTTTTGACGCCTATTTGAAGTCTCTAGACCGCTCCCAGGTTATTGTTTGCGGTATTGAGACCCATGTTTGTGTCAATCAGTCTGTCCATGAGCTTTTGGCCCAGGGCTATCAGGTCCATGTGGTCTCAGACGCTGTGGGTAGCCGCAATCCAGCCAACAAAGCAAGCGCTCTGGCCAAAATGCATGCCAGCGGGGCGCTTTTAACTGTGGTGGAAATGGCATTATTTGAAATGTTAAAGGAAGCCGGCACTGCTGACTTCAAAGCTGTACAAGCCCTGGTGAAATAGACCAATGTTATATCTGGAATCCCAATTGCAATTTAGAACTAAAGTAAATCGACTTTTACTTACAACCATTGCTGGCAGTCTCTGTCTCAGCCCTGCTCTGGCGCAGACTACAGGTGGCGGCGTGCCTTCTCCCGGCAGCTACAACACTGATGCAGCTACAAGCAGCCCGGCTAGTAGCAATGCCAGCAATTTACCTCCCGGCTCCACAGCCCTACCCCCACCCAATACATCATTAGATAAAGTAGATGCGCCACCGCCTGACCGCCCTATAAACCCGGGGGCTCCGGGCATTGGTCCGGTCACTGGCTTATCCGCCGATCAAGCGAGAGTGACTGGTGACGCCAGCGGGCTCAATCCAGGGTTAAGACGAGATGACTATGAGGTCATCAATACTCAAGCTGAGAGTTTTCGTCAAAAATTCTTACAGGGTGAGGCTATCGAACTGCGTTTGCCCATGGGCGATCAGCTCATGCCTTTGTCCAATACATTGCCGCCAATCAGGTTGGAGGCCAGTTACACTCAGCCTATTTCGCTGAGAGAAGTGGTGCAATACTGCCTCGACAATAATCTCGACATCCGTATCCAGCGCGAAGTCGTCTCTCAAAATAAATGGAACTCGGTGGGCGCTTTTGGTCGCTTTTTGCCAGATGCTCTGATGCAGTACCGCAGTCTCTATCAAGAAGGTAGTACGCTCATTGGCGGTACCATTCCCATTAATTTTGCCAATCCCTTTGTCACTGTATCGGCAGGTTATCGCTTTTATGGCTTTAGAGGCGGTAGCGTCATGTTTGGCGCTCTCTCTAATTTGCATACCTTTAGAGCCAGTCGTAATCAATACCGTGCCACTATCAATGATGCCTTGCTCAACCTCACTCGCAATTATTATGAGCTGGTGCGCAATCAGGCCCTATTGCAAATTCAGACTAGAGCGGTGGAAGTATCAAAAGCGCAAGTCGATCTCAACAGACAACTGGAGAGGGCTGGTACCGGTACAAGATTTCAGGTCTTACAATCCGAAACCCAGCTGGCTCGCGATGAGCAGGGGCTTTTGACGCAAGAAGTAGACTTGCGCAGAGCGGCTATAGCGCTTGCTACCAATCTTAATTTAAATGCCACAGTCAATTTGCTCTCAGTCGAGTCAGAAGTACGCAAGGTGCGTCTAATCGACCCCAGCTGCGACATCAATCGCTTGATTAATCTGGCTATCATCAATCGTCCCGAACTCAAACAATTTGAAGAGCTGCGTATTGCCGCCAAGCGCAATATCCAGGTGGCCGCTGCTCCTCTTTATCCACAGTTTCAGTTTTTTGGTTCAGTAGCTGGTAATGGTCAAACATTGACTCGTCAGTACGGAGTCTCCGCCCCGTCTTTGCAGGCGGTGCCTCTGGCTCAGACTCCTACAGCTCAGAGCGTGATTCAAACCAATACGGTTAATAGTTCGGCTAGCATTGTTAATGCATCAAATGTGGTGCCTGGTGGTTATACCTATGTGCCAGCTCAGGTGATTAATCGTCAGGTGCGTCAATCGACTCAAATCGGTGTGCAGGTAGACTGGAACTACAACTCTCTGGGCGTGCCAGATTTGGCTGCCATTCAGTCTGCTCGCGCAGTAGCCAGACAAGCTAATTTGCGAGTCAACCAGACTGTGATGAATGTCTATCAACAAGTACGCGATAGCTATTTGCGGTCTCAGACAAGCGAGCGTCAAATCGAAGTAGCCACCAAAGAAGTGCTCTCTTCAGCTGAAGAATTGAGACTGGCTCGGGTCAGGTTGGCCAATGGAGTTGGTACCAACATCGACGTAATTAACGCCCAGCGCGACTTTACACAGGCTCTCGTGCGCAAAGCCGATGCCATTATTCAGTTCAATATTCTGCAAGCCCAGTTGCTTAGAGATATCGGCGTTATAAGCTACGATTCGCTTACATCCGGGCGTTTGATGCGCTGATTTACTTGATAAAGTACATCTTGTTGGGCAGTTTTTCGTTACTGAGTGCATAGCCACCAGTCAGGTCAGATTGCTGATCGCCGATATTGACTATCACTGTGTATCCCATGGCTTCGATGCCTTTGCGATATTCTGTCTTCATTTTGGAGGCATCGGTTTTGTCGTGATCTTTGCGCATGTACAGGCCATCATAGGCGATACCATGTTTAATTAAGTTGGCAATGGTGCAGCGGTGCAAATGCTCCTGTCTGCCCGTTACTAAAAAGATGGCTACACCTTTGCTGCGGGCATATTTAAGCAGCTCACAGCTCGGTTTGAGCGGTGCGCATTTAGCTTGATTGAGCCAGTCTTCCCAGCCAGTCCACTCCACCTCTTTAGCTGAGGTGGCCACTTTTTCTTGCATAAAAGGACGGTTGTCGAGAATTGTTTCGTCAATGTCGGAGACTAAGGCTAGCGAGCCTGCTTTGTCTGGATTTTCGCGGATATATTTATCGATATAGTCACGGCCAGTTTTTACAGCCTGACTAAATTCTTTTGCTGCTTCAGATGTATAGCTGAATTTGAGACCATCAGCCAGCGCTGAAGTGGGTTCTACTTCTTTGGTGCTCTCTGCCGACTGTCTGGCCAGCACTGGATTAGGGCTTGAGCCCACAGCAATGAGGGCAAGCAGAGCGACCAGGCTTAGTCCTGACTTGAATTTGGCGGATTTAGATAGAGGATGCAACATTGAATCTCCGTTTATGACTAACGGATGATATCTCAAATTTGCCAATAAATTATCCTAGCTGCCGTTCATCTTGACGCCACGACCAGCTGCATAGGTGGCCGAGCCGCCGATAATTTTTTGTTTGTTGGTGAGAGGCTTGACTTCTACCGAGCCCACTACGCGATCCACCGGCACGCCTGTGTAGATACCCCAGGAGCCAGACAACACTTTTTTAGACTTAGGCTTGACCATCTTTAAAAAGCGGTCTGATTCGGCAATGCCCAAAAGCATGAGGGCTGCCAGGATAAAGCTGGAAATATAAAAGGGAATGTCCATCAATTTGCCCTGCCTCAATAACTCTCACAGGTTAAGGCCGCTATGAGTACTTGTAAATGGGAGAAATACTCAACAAAAAAGGAGCAGCAAAGGTGCCGCTCCTCCAATGGTTTGAGCTTTGTCCTAATGTCTGACTATCATGGCCAGTTCTTCGTACAGTCCTGCAATCAACATAGTGATAGCCGCTGTTTTGGGGTTATCTTCCGAAAAACGAGTAAACTCAGCGACTTTTTTCTCAAAAAGTCCCTGTAGTCTTTGGTCCAGGGCTTTGGCGTGCTCGTTATGGTTCATCAGTAATCTTTTCTAGTCTGGCGTAAGTGAGAGAATATTAAAATTTTACTCAAAACCCGGAAAAGCTCAATAGGTAAGGCAATAAATTCTCCTGAAAAGTTGAGAATTTATTTTTGATGCCACCGCTGGTGGCATTGGTATATCTGTTTGCCATATTAAAAGGGGAGTAGTTTTCGCTACTCCCCTTTGTCTTGATTATGCCCTAGCGTTTTTTCTTAGCGCTTTTGACTGGTTTTTTTGCAGTCGATTTTTTGGCAGTGGTCATCTTTTTGGTAGCGGGCTTGGGATCGCTCCAGTTTTTGAGGCGGGCACGACCATCCACAGTATCCTTTAGCTCTTGCCCAGCGCGAAACGCGGGCACTTTGCTGGCAGGTATACGCAGGGGGGATAGGGTGCGCGGATTGCGACCAGTGCGAGCCTGTCTGGTGCGGCGCTCAAAAGTGCCAAAACCTACCAGGGTGACCTTATCGCCACGTCCCATGGTGCCAGTGATAGTGTGCAAAATGGCAGTCAGGGTGTTGCCAATTTCAACCTTGGGCTGTCCTGTAAGCTCAGCAATGTGACTTACCAAATCAGCTCTATTCATTTCTATTTCTCCTTGGATCTAAAAAGGTTCTCCAGGGCTTCCTGACGGGGGATGTTAGCATTAAGTAAGGACCTTTGTTGTTAACTCGGTGTTTTTACAGTCAGGTGACATGCTTACAGCAGTACAACCGACCATCAAGCAGCTTCTTGCTACTGACGCCTTAGCCGAGGCGCAGCTGATTTGCTCCGAGGATTTGGATCGCAGCGTCAGTCAGGTGATTTCGGCCATAGGCGATAATCCTCGCCCGGGCTCACTGGTTGTGACCCAATCAGATGCCGTATCTCAGGCTGAAGTCTCAGTATTATCCAGGCTTTCGGGTCTGATAATTGTGCGTAGCTCGCCCGATTTTGCCGGCTTAGCCCTGACTGCCCAGGGCTCGGGTGACGACAAAACTTTGCCTACCTATAGCGGGGCGCCGCAGTCGATTTCGGATGGCGCCATCAAAAAGCTTGCCAAGCGCTGTCATGATGCTGGCATCCCTTTGATAGAGGTGCCAAGTTATGGCGATCCTTCCCAGGTGGTGGAGGATGTGCGCTTTGTCTTTTTGCGTGAGCTAAAGCTATCCAATGCCAGGCTTTATAGCTTGATGCTCTCTATTGTCCTTGAAGAAGGGTTAGAAGGGCTGACCGAAGCTGTTTCTGGCTGGCTCAACCGCCCTCTGGTGGTAGAAACTGCGGACTTTAAGGTGCTGGCCTCCCGTAACATGGGTGCTACTCCCACGGCTCAGCAAAAGACTCTGACCGAAGAAAGCGTAAACAGTCTGCGTGTCTATCGCAAAAACTTACAAAATCTCTCACTCGAATCCGCTCCGCAGCTGGACGGGCGGGCTGATATGCACATCTCGCCAGTGCGCCTGGGCCGGCGTCTGGTTTATTCAGTGCCACTCTCCGAAGTTATTGTTGGCTATGTCTCAGTCATGATCAGGCCGCAAGATGATGTTAATCAACTCTCTGAGTACATGGCTCCTCTAACACTTGCTTGCAAAGTCGATTTCTCTCACCGCCTTAAAGATTCGCCTTCTTTTGCTGCCACCCAAAAGACACTGCTCAAAGATTTGCTCTCTGGTCGAGCCATTTCGGCGTCGGACCAGGAGCGTCTGGAGCGCGGCTTTAGCTTTGACCTTTGTGATGGCTTTTATGTTTTTGCTGTCAATTGTGCCTTCCAAAATACAGCCAAAACGGCTGGTAAAGCCATTATCTATCCCGACGAAAAGTTTATTTCTTGTGACGCAGAAGGTATGCGTGCTTTTGTGGTGCCGTATTTTGCTAAAGAGCCTGTTGAATGGCGCACTTGCGCTGATGAGTTGATTGCTGCCATCAAAGAAGCTAATAAAGCGGCCGGTAAAGTTACAGTTAAACTCGGTGCTGCTCGTTTAGTTGAGAGTATGCTCGATTTGCCAGATGCCTACGGTGAAGCAAGGCAAGCTCTTGTGATTGGCTCAATGCTGGATAGTGATGGAGAGTTTGCTCTAGGTTATGGTGACCTCGGCGTCAAACGCTTGCTTTATCTGGTTTTTGATCATCCTGAGTTGGAGCGCTTTTTGCAGGATAACTTAAGCCCTCTTGAAGCTTATGATGAAGAGTGGGAATCAGAGTTGGTCGACACCTTGAGGGTTTATTTACAGCAAGGCGCTAACCTCAACTCCACAGCGCGCACACTGTTTATTCACCGTCATACTCTGCGCTATCGCCTTGAGCAAATTGCCGACATTCTCAAAGTGGATATTGATTCACAGGAAGTGCTGCTCAATTTAAATATCGCCTTTATTATTCGCGATATGAAAGCAGGCGGGAAGAAAAAATAGTGACTGCCTTGCTTGAAGCCAGAGAGGTGGTGAAGCGCTATGCCGGCGCCACTGTCAATGCTGTAAATAATGTCAGCCTGGCTATTGGAGATGGTGAATTTTACAGCTTTCTTGGCCCCTCTGGCTGCGGTAAGACAACACTATTGCGCATCTTTGCCGGTTTTGAAAGTGCCACCACAGGTGCTGTCCTTATCTCTGGCAAAGAAATGGGACAAGTGCCACCATATAAAAGACCAGTCAACATGGTTTTTCAGAGCTATGCGTTGTTTCCCCATCTCAGTGTTTTTGATAATGTCGCCTTTGGTCTGAGACATGCTGCCGCTAGAGCCCGTTTGAGCAAGGGTGAGTTAATCGCGCAGGTCGATACTGCACTAAATACAGTGCGACTGGGAGCGTTTAAAGATCGCATGCCCTCTCAGCTCTCAGGCGGGCAACAGCAGCGTGTCGCTCTTGCTCGCGCTCTTACTATGCGTCCAGTGGTGCTGCTTCTCGATGAGCCGCTCTCAGCTCTCGATGTGCAAATCAGAGAAGAAATGCAAGCAGAATTATCCAATTTGCAAAAGCAGCTCAATATGACTTTTGTCATGGTTACCCATGATCAATCAGAAGCTCTTGCTCTCAGTAGCTGTGTGGCTGTATTTAACAGCGGCAACCTGGAGCAAGTGGGTAGTCCCCGAGCTATTTATGAGAGTCCAGCCACCTCCTTTGTAGCATCATTTATTGGCGCCAGCAATTTGATTGATGCCACTGTCTCGGCTTGTGGCAATGCCAGTGACTATGGCGCTTTTACTCTCAAGGATGGCACTCCGGTGCAAGCTCCGTCCCAGAGTTTTGCTCCCGGTACCGCGGTCAAACTGTGCTTTAAACCCGAGTCTGTCGCTTTGCAAAAAACTGATAGCCAGGAGCCTGGACTAAATATTGACTTGAGGGTCAAAACAATTAGTTATCAGGGTGCCATCACCGATCTGGTACTTACTTCTGATACCACTGGCGATGTTAAGGTCTGTCTTGCTTCTAATGACCTGCCAGCTGATCTCACTTGTGGTAGTAGTGTCCGAGTCTTTGTGCGCGCCTCTAGCATCACAGTGCTGAGTTTGAGTCAGCCATGCTGAGTCGGCGTCACTTTTTGCTGGGTGCAGCTGCCTGTGTCACGGGGTCACTGACTGCCTGTAGCGGTAGTACAAGTGGCGAGGCGCGCCAGCTCAATATCCTCAACTGGGCGGACTATCTGCATCCTGATGCGATCTCAGAGTTTGAGCGGCGTTATGGTATCAAAGTGATATATGATACTTTTGCCTCTAACGAAGCCTTGATGTCCAAGCTCCAGGCTGGTGGTACTAAATACGATATCATTGTGCCGTCTAGTTATATGGTCAAGCAGCTAAAGAGGCTGCATTTACTCGATCAGCTTGACCATGCACGCATTAAAGGGCTTGATATGCTCATGCCCAGATTTAGAAACAGTCTCTTTGATCCCGGACTCAAATACTGCGTGCCCTATACCTGGGGCACTACTGGCATCGGCTACAACCTTGATCATTTGAGTAGACTTTTGCGTTTGCCCGAGCACAACGTCGGCAGGCTTTCGTGGGATGTCTTTTGGGATAAGCGTCTCAGTCAGCGCATGACTTTGCTTGACGATGGACGTGAAGTAATTGGCATGACTCTTAAAAAATCCGGTCACTCTTATAATTCAAAAGATCAAACTCAAATCAGTGCTGCTACCCGTACATTGATAGAGCAAAAACCGCTCGTTATGGCTTATACGTCAGATCAAGTAATTGTCGAATTAACCAGTGGTGACTCCTTTTTGAGTCAGGTTTTTAGTGGTGATGCTTATCAGGCCAGGCGCGAAAACCCGCAGGTACGTTATGTCATACCAGCACAGGGCGCATCAATCTGGACTGATAACTTTTGCATACCTCAGTCTGCCCCCCACAAAGACAATGCCTATCTCTGGATTAACTACATGCTGGAGCCAGCTGTGGCTGCTGCTTGTGCTAATTTTACGCACTATGCTACTGCTAACTGGGGGGCATTTAAAGGCGTGGACAGAGAGCTAAAAGATGACCCTAATCTCTATCCGCCCGAGTCCATTTTATCCAGCTGCGAAGAGCTGGAAGACATTGGCTCAGCCATTTTTGTTTTTGACAGAATGTGGACTGAACTGAAGTGCTCTTAAGCTTTAGTAGCTATAAGAAATTTTGAGCCACTGTCTACTTCGTCGGTTTTGACTGTGGCAAACTGACCACATAACGTGGCTAATTCAGCGTCGCTGAATTTACGCAAAAGCATGCCTTTACGTCCTTTGTCTGTGTAAACATGGGTGCCATCGGCGAGTGTGTAGTATTCACCAGGACCACCGCCGACATTGTCAAAGCAGCCAATAAAAGTGCCACCGGCTTTGAGCATGCTAAAAACTTTTTGAGCAATCAAAAGTGCTTTATCCAGCGGGAAGTGTTCAAAAATCGAGTTGGCTACTACTGCGTCAAACTGTTTGTCTGCAAAGGTCAGATGCGCTAAATCTTCAACTACAAAGTCGATATTCAGGTTTTCTTCTTCTGACCACATTTTGCCAAGATTAATTGCCTGACTTGAAACATCCACGCCAGTGACAGTAAAGCCTTCACGGGCCAGATAGACTGATAGCCAGCCCGAGCCACAACCTAAATCGAGGACTGTTTTGACCTGGCGACTGTTCAGCTCCTGGGGAATACGGCTGACATAGCTCATGTTCGGTAGCTGCTTATAAGGTGTTTTGACCATGGCCCAGGCCTTTTCCCAGAAGTCGATATTCTCCTGGTAGACCTTTTCCTCGTCATTATTCATTTTTGCAGCGACCATCGCTTCTTTACTGTTCACTCGATCTAGCCTCTAGCTTGCAGGCGTCTGATAATGCCTGGTCAGTCATCTTTTACTGAGGACTCACCTTTACTTGCGGCACCATCCTAGCACGGGCCTTAGCCCAGGTAGGCGTCTTGAGGCTCGATGTAAAGTGTAGCTTTATAGATACAGTACTTATAAGAGTGATTAGCAGGCGGTTTGAGGTGGTATCTAATCTGTGGTATCCCTGTGTGTCTTGACCATTGATGTGGCGTTTTAGCCTCCAAATTAAGGATTTCAGGCTTGTTTGAAGATTCCGGGCGACCCGGACCATTACAACTGCTGATGATGCTGGTGCAACAGTCCGGCATGGGGGCATTGCCTCTTAGCATCCTTGCGCCTGATAGTTTTTTGCCATTCATTCGTCAGGTAGAGCAGCTGCTCCTTGCCGAAAAGGTTAATCCAGTCATTGTGTACTGGCGCAGACATGGCGCTGGTGACCTTTTGCCTTCTGGCAAAGATTTTGGCATGCTACTGCGTGAGTCCACATATGTGGCTTGTTTTTCGGATGAACGTATAGAGGGGCCAGACGAATGGAGCATTATCGTCGAGAGCCCACAACTATCAATGGTTGTTTACGGTCAACAAGCCGTAGAATCGACCGAAAGTCATAAATATCAGTGTGCTGGCTCGATGGATCCGGCTATTGTGCGCGAGGCATTTAACAGGCTCTTGCCAGTTTGGCAGTCTCTGGCGCTGGCCGATAGTAACCGTATTGAAGACGCCCGGATTTCGCTGGGACCAGGTGGCAGCGAACCTCGCTATGTGCAACAACTGCGTAGTCTATGGCCGGTAGTCAAAGGGTCAATACAGCAAGCTGTTATTGTCGATGGCTCGACCATGCACGATCAAGAGTCCTCTGGTGAGACTGTTTATCAATTGACCTCACCTGGTGCCACAGTCAGTCAGGCGATGCAAACTGTTACTGGGGCTAATAAAATTCAACCTATTGCCATGGATTTTGGCGCGCCTGATACTCGCACTACTGGAGGTGGCAAAGCTGCTATTGGGATTGAGCCGCCGCTTGGCGCACAGTCGCTTGTCATCGGTGGTCCTGAGCAACCTGTGGTTGAAGCCAAAGCCCCTGGCAACAAAGGTAATGGTAATTCACCAAGACGCAGTCAAAACGCTATGGCCAGTATGCCTAGTAGTGCTGTATATGGTGGCACACTGGAGCCAGATCTTTTGGCGGGAGCTGAGTCCAGTCTGATGCCATCCAAAGGCAAAAAGCCACCACCGGCTGCCCGTACAGGCTCCGGTATGAGAGCGATGAAGCCTACTCTTTCGGATGGCGAATCGCCTGGCTATAGTGGCAAGAGTCTGATACCGCCGGCAGCCCAGTCAATCATCAGCGACATCATCGGACAACTGCGCCACAGTAGCGATTTGTCCAGTATTTTGCAATATGCCATTGAGACTCTCACAACAATTCTGGGCGCCGATCGCGGCATCATCTGGAAGATTGTGGGCGACAAACTGGCTGTTACTAACGAATATTCGATTGGCGGCAATACCTGTTTTGTCGATAATCAGCTCAATCCTCAGGAATCGACATCAATAGTTATGGAGTTTTTGTCGAGATTCCCAGATGAATCCGGTGCCGGTGTTATCAGTATTCCTGACACGGCTCAGGACACTGACTTGCATAAGATGTCGCGCACACTCTCTAGTCTGCTAGAGCTGGGCGATGTACGCGGTCGCCTGATGGTACAGCTGCGTTCTCGCGGTGTGTTTAGTGGATTTTTGGAATTGCAACAGTGCGGCACTCCCCGTGAGTGGAGTACTGAAGACGCTGTCGTATTGCAAAAAGTAGCAGAGATGCTATCAGTTGTTGTGCAGCAATCTTTTGACCAATCCAAAATCGAAATGGACGCTCAGGAGATGAAGCTGATTAACGAAATAGCCAGTCTATTTCGTGATAGCAAAGGTGAGACCGGTCGTGTTTCGCTGGTTAAATCAGTCATGCTGGTCGCCGATCATATGGGCTTTATCAACTCTCAGATTTATTTGTATAACCCTGATGTAAACAAGCTTGAGCCTCGTATCAGAGAGTCCGAAGTCAGTGCTGTTGATCTTACTGACAAAGACAATCCTTTTGTCAGCGTTTTTGATAGCGGCCGCTCCAAGTTTGTAAACATGGAATATTCGCGCAAAGGCGATCCGTTTTTTGGACATGATATGGCGCTTGTTTTGCCTCTGGTATCAGAGGGCAGTCGTATGGGCGTTATTGGTCTCTGGCAAAGACAGCCTAAGCGTCCGCAGTTTAGACCAGAAGATAGAGAGTTGGGTCTGACTATTGCCGGTCACCTCTCTAACGTTATCCGGGCAGACTTGGCGGTCCAGCAAATCCGTGCTGATCAGTTGCGCGAGTCACTCATAAATAAAGTCTCTCTCGAGATCAAGCGCTCGCTCAAAGAACCAGACCAAATAATGGATACACTGGTCAAATCAGTGCAGGAATACTTTAATCTCGATTTGTGCGTGGTATCACTTTACGATAATAGAGAAGGCGAGCTTATCGAGGCCAAGTCTGTAAAATGCAAATTTGCTGGTGACGAGAGTGAATTTGCTCAGCCACTACCGATAGTGCAGGTAGATCAAGATGGCATGTCTGTTGTAAGTGAGCTGCCTGAGCCACCGCTGGCTCAAAAACTAACAGATATTATTGTTGCCGATGCCCTCGATTATTTTAAAAATGGTGAATCTATCACCCTTACTACCGAAGAACTAAAAGAAGTGCTGGGCGAAGAACATTTTGTCGACACATGGCAGCGTCGTGTCGTGACTGGTGTACCACTGGGTCAGGGAGCCAGTTTTAAGGGTGTACTTTTGCTCGTGGCTAAAGACACTGGTAAACCACTCCCCGAAAAAGATATGCGTATGGTGATAGACCTGGCAGACCGGGTTGGCGTTGTTATTTCGCACGCTGAGCTTTTTGCTCAGGTCGAAAGACAGGCCGTTACCGATCCTATGACTGGTCTATTTAATAGACGCTACTTTGAAGAACAATTGTCAAAAGAAATCGACCGTTTTCAACGCTTTGGTCACCCTTTCAGTTTTATTATTGTCGACTTGGACTTCCTTAAAAAGATTAACGATAGCCTCGGTCACCATGTTGGAGACGCCGCTATTATCCACATCGGTAATGTGGTTAAACGCTCGGTGCGCGAGATTGATACAGTGGGCCGCTTTGGTGGAGAAGAGTTTGTCATACTCTTGCCTGAGACTGATTTGAAATGGGCTCGTATGGTGGCAGAGCGCATCTGTGCGGCTATCCGCGAAAAGGCTGTGGAAGGCTGTGGTGTTGTGACTGGTTCAGTGGGTGTAGCGACTTTCCCCAATGATGCTCAGGATAAGACCAAACTCTTCGAACTGGCTGACCAGGCGCTATTTCTCGCCAAGCACCGCGGGCGCAACCAGGTCTGCACAGTGGCCGAGGACCTCTTGCCGTCGCTTGCCGATGGTGGCGAAGAGAAATTGAAAAATGCCATGAAGCAGGATATCCGCATGGGTCCAGCTGTCGGTGCTGAAAGCACCAGTGAAGGCGCTACGCTACAAATTGCTGAGAATTTTGATGTCCAGATTGTCAAAGAAAAGGGACTTTTAGGACTGATTGCACAACTGATAAGACAGGTGGAAGAACACTCAGCTTATACGCCAGAGCGTTCATCGAGAGCCTATGCTTATGCCAGTCGTGTTGCTCAGTCACTGCATCTTGCCAAAGACCATTCAGAGGTTGTTTCACTGGCGGCAGTAATGTGTAATCTCGGCAAAATGGCTGTCTCCGAAGAAATTTTGAAAAAACCGGACCCGCTATCGCAAGAAGACCTGGTCTACATCAATCAAGTGCCCCATGCTGGCGCTAAGTTTTTGGAGCCAGCCAAAATCCTGGCCAAAATATCTCCTATTGTCGAAGCCTATCAGGAGCATTGGGACGGCAGCGGTTATCCCAATGGTATCAAGGGCGATGTGATTCCAATTGAGGCTCGTATAGTCTCTCTCGTTGATGCCTATACAGCGATGACGAGCGATAGACCTTATCGTCCGGCACTTTCCAAAGCCGAAGCAGTCAGGCTTTTGCAGGAGGGCGCGGGCAAAGAGTGGGACCCTCGAATTGTCAAGATATTCCTGGCTATACTCAATAAAGAAAAAGAAGAAGCGAAGAAAGAAGATAAAGCCTCAAGCTGAGCTGCTTTTGCTTTGATTTTGGGATTTTGAACGAGAGATTTTTGGGGTGCGATATATACCAACCTTACAAGAAAATAATGGTTCTATTTTCCTCTTGTCAACCTCGTCGTCCTTGATATAATCGTTACAGATCGACCGATTTCGAAGCTCTTCTGTCCAGCGGTCCACCTGAAAATGGTCCCGGTATAAGACTCACATAGCAACGAGTACCGACAGCGGCACGATTTGAATGAAAGCGACGTTAGTAGGAGCAGAGCCCTGTGCGCCCGGTGTGTGAACCGGCACAGGGCTCTGGTATTTTTGCGCTCTGAGAGAGCGTTCAGGTAGTAAACAAGAGATAGCATTATCCTTATTGTTGATAACTATAGGGGTACTTGTGCTCAGTCGCTTTATCGCCGCCAGTCTTTTGTTTGTCACAGTCAATGCGGCTGTGGCTCTCAGTCCTCTTGGTAAAGGGCGTGTACTGTCGATGGCGAGCGAGCCCTTTAGCCTGACTGCTAAGGTCAAAGCTGAGGGTAAGCCCAGTAGCTGGTGGTTAGCTCGGGCTTACAGTGTCAGCAAAGAGCGTCCGCAGATAGTTGTCTGTGGTAGCTCACAAATTGGTGGGCTGCAATCAAGCGATGCTAATTTGACCGGCCGTCCGGTCGATTTTGTCCTCAATCATCACTGTCCATCGATTGAGCTTGCCCTGGAGCAAAAGCTCGGACAAAAGCCCTATGTCTTTTTGTCTGCACTGCCAGGCGCCATGGTCTCAGATCATTTTGCCATTGCTCGCGCTCTTTACAGTGCCCAGGGGGCGCCACCACTTGTGGTGCTGACTGTGTCGCCGCGCGATTTTATCGATAATAGCTTGCCCTGCGCGGGCTCAACTGAGCCTTATAAGTATTTTGCCCAGTACAGTGATATGTCTAGCTATGTTGGGCTGGCTTATAACAAGCCCTGGAGCCGGTTTGAGTATTTTATCTCCAATCAAATACCTGTGCGTCATCTGGAAGAATCTGTCAAAAAGTCGAGTAACGCCTTTGTCTCAGCTCTTGTGCCGGCAGCAGGCAGTGTCGCCAAACCAGCTGATAGCGCTAGTGGTGCCAGTGCCGCCGAGCAGCTCAAATTTGTAATGGGCGGCTATGAGGGCAATATCAAGCCCGGTCAGGCGGTGCTTACACCCAATTTGCCGCGTATTTTTGTGGATAACTCTAAAGACTACAAGCGCCGCTACAAAAACACACATCCTGATACTTATGATGTGCAACTTGCTTATTTTAAAACTTTTGTCGAGTATTTGAGGCGCTCTGGCGCCCGTGTGCTTGTGGTCGGTATGCCACTTACAGCTAGTAATCGTGATATCTTGCCAGAGAGCTTCTGGCAGCGCTACAAAGGTGATTTGCAAGCTGCTCTAAAGCCTGCCGGGGCAAAGTTTTTGGATTTAATCGCCGATCCTGGCTATGACAATAACGACTTTTGCGACACCGTCCACCTCAATGCTACTGGTGGTGGCAAACTGGCCCGCTCAATTGCCAGCGCTATTGCCTCAGATAAGGCTCTGGCAGAGGCCCTTAAGCCTGGTCGGGTGATTGCCGGTAAGTCCTTAAGCCAGATGCAATAACTTACTGTGACTTGCTTACTGTTTCAATTTGTCTGTAGCTAGTACAGCTAACTGCTTCCGGTCTTTCGCTTTTGAGACAGGAGACAGGATCGTTAAAGCGGCAGTCATCACATAGATAAGCGCCGCGGCCCTTGATATGACGCAAACAAATAACTGTGAGAGCCAGAGCCAGCACAACTACCAAGAGGTTGAGAGCGATTAGTGTGGGTGACATTAGCGACCACCTGCTAGCTTGGGATCTAGTACGTCGCGCAGCACGTCGCCCACACAGTTGTAGCAAAGAATAGTGATAAAGATAAGGACGCCAGGGGCAATCAGCCAGGGCTGAGCCAGTAGCTCATTGGGCTGGTCCATAGCAAATTTGAGCATATTGCCCCAGCTGGCATCAGGTTGCTGGATGCCCAGTCCAATCAGAGACAAACCGCTCTCTGCCAGGATAAAGCTGGGCACTTGCATGGTGGCGGCGATGATGACATAGCTAGCTGTTTGCGGGATGACGTGTTTGATGATGTTTTGTAGCTCTGGCATACCTAGTGATTTGGCCGCCTGGACAAATTCTTCTTCGCGTATAGATAGCACCATGCCTCGTATTACTCTGGCTAGTCCAGGCCAACTGATAAAAGAAAGTATCACTGTAATCAGGGCAAAACGCTCTGAGCTGGACATACCCAGGGGCAGCACCGCTGCCAGTCCAATCAATAGATAGAGGCTGGGAATAGACATCACAGCTTCGGCAAAGCGCATCATCAGATTGTCGGCCCAGCCGCCCAGATAGCCTGAGATGCCACCATAGACAATGCCAATAGGAAAGGCTATAAGTAAGCCCAAAAAGCCAATAGTCAAACTCTTTTGTGCGCCAAAAAAGAGCCTACTAAAATTATCGCGACCATTCATGTCAGCGCCAAGTAGGTTTATACGGGCTGGTGCGTCCACACCAAATAAATGCAAATCCATAGGGATTAGACCGAGCAATTTATAGCTTTCGGCGTGTACCAGTAATTTAAGTGGGTATTTGACCTCGGTCAATTCTCTAAAAGTCTGGCGAAATGTAGCCGGGTCGTTTTCTTGTCTGACCTGGTAGACATAAGGTGCCGCCGGTCTGCCCTGGTCGTCCTGCCAGTGGATAATAGCTGCTGGGGCATTGCCATAAGTAGGATCGTTAAACTCCATACTGTATGGTGTTAATAAGTCAGCAAAAGCAGCAGATAGATAAAGTATAGCCAGCACGATGAGAGCGCTAAAGGCCACGCGGTCACGCAATAAGCCTTGTATCACTGTACGCTGACTGACTCTTGTTGATGTAACTTGCGGGGTCGCTGTGGCTGCCATTTTGGGTCCGTTTTAACTAATCTGTTGTAATGCGTGGGTCAGTAATTTTTAAAAGGATATCGGCAAATAGATTGCCTGCAATTAGCATGATTGCGCCAAGCATCATCGATGCCATAACCAGGTTCATGTCTTTTGTGAGCATGCCTTCTAGGGTCAGTCGGCCCAGTCCAGGATAGGCCAGGACCATCTCGGTCAAAGCGGCACCACTGAGTAGTCCGGCAAATTCAAAACCGAGAAGTGTAATCAGCGGGTTAATCGCATTGCGTAGAGCGTGCTTGTATATCACGGTGTTTTCGGGCAGACCTTTGGCTCTAGCTGTGCGCACATAGTCAGCGCGCAGTACATCGAGTAGGTTGGAGCGCACCTGTCTCTGGATGCCGGCCATTGATACACAAGTCAGTACAGTCACCGGTATGATCAGATGGTGCGCCATGTCGAGCACTTTGTGCCAGTCATCTAGCTCGTTATAGTTGGCACTGGTGAGACCACCTATAGGAAATAGTCCTGTGGCGAGAGCCACCATCAAAAGCAAAAAACTGAGCAAAAATGTGGGCATTGACATACCCATAGCGGCCAGTACGCCAAAAATTTTGTCGACAATCTTGCCCCGGTGGATAGCGGCATAGATGCCCGCCGGCAGGGCGATAGCCCAGGTGCAGATAAGCGAGATTATATTGAGCATCAGTGTATTGCCAGCATGAGCTGCCAGTCTGTTTAAAACTGGATCTCCTGCTGTGCACATTCCTAGATTGCCTGTTATGGCACTACTGGCCCAAATCATGTATTGCACTGGTGCCGGCTTATTGAGACCAAGGCGTTCTTCTTCAGCCTTGATAGCTGCTTGCGAGACAGATGGATTGGCGCGCATACTGGCCAGTGGATCGATAGGGGCGATTTTGAGCAGTGTAAATGCCATTATACTAATCATAAAAAGCAGTGGCACAGCCTGCAAACATCTCTTTAGTATGTAGATTGGTAAGGACATTATTTAGCCTTTACGTCTTTCAAGTAGATTTCTTCCATATTGTGCAAAGTGCCTTTTGGCGTGTAATAAATACCGTAATGTGTTGGCTTGTAGTTGCCGATATTATTGCGCGCTGCTGTTAATAACATGGTTGTGTAGATATAGATAAAAGGCTGTTGTTCGTAAGCAATAGCTTCAGCTTTTTCGTAATTGGCTCTTCTTATACTTTCGTCAAAGCTACCAGCGGCGGTATCAAGACATTGGTCGATTTCTCTTTCCCAGGGTCTGGCATCAGTGACCACCACTTTGTCATCTTTGCCTGGTAGACGTGTGTCAAATTCGTGCATCCGTCCGTCCGATTTCCAGACATTGGCACCAGAATATGGCTCCAGTCTGCTACCGGATAACCCCAGCATCATGGCCTGCCAGTCAAGCGAGGTGTGAGTACGATTGATCATGGCGTTAAATTCAACTGGTTGATAGTTGACTTTGATGCCAAGTTTTTTTAGTTGTTCTTTTATGTGGATACAGACAGCGTCCCTGATATTGTTACCAGCATTGGTCAAAAGTTCAAACTCTACTTTGTTGCCCTGGTCGTCGTAGAGCGAGCCGTCCTTTTTGACAAAACCACCATCTTTTAATAGCTGCTCAGATTTTTTGAGATCGCACACTATCGGAGCGAGGCTCTTATTGTGATAAACACCGGCTGAGGTTTGACAGGTGGATAGACTGTAGCCAACCCCTTTGAGGATGTTGTTGACCACACTCTGTCTATCGAGAGCACAGCTCACAGCCTGTCTAAAATTGAGGTTGTTAAACCAGCGTTGTTTAATGGGGTCGACGTAATATTTACCTGTGGCAGGATTTTTGCGTTGAGCCATATTAAACATCAAAAAGACAGTGCCATCATCTGGACCAAGTGAGCGCAGCGTAAAGTTGCCTTCGCTCTCTTGCTTTCTCAGTCTGGCTGCGTCCATGCCTCGTACTTCTCTTACATCGAGCAAGTCCACTTCGCCGCCTTCAAACTTCATCACCATGGTGCCCTGATCTGGCACTATGGCAATTACTATTTTGTCGAGATAGGGCAGTTTGCGCCCTTCTTTGTCGACCATGTGATAGTAAGGATTGCGTTTAAACTCTACTCTTTGACCCGGCACATATTCGGAGAGGATAAAAGGACCTGAGCCAACCATGCCTTTTAAGTTAGCGTTGACATTCCAGAAGGGTCTAAAAGCGTCATGACCTTTTTTGACCACTGGCTCAAAAATGTGTTTGGGAGCCAGCATACAGGCATTGATATTGGGTAATAGGGGTGAGAATGGTTTTTTGAAAATAAACTGAGTGGTTAGCTCGTCCACTTTTTTTATTAACGGATAGTCTTCTGGCACAGAGATAGTATCTTTGTTGCTGCCTTCGCCAAAGCCATCTTTGATGATTGTGCCAAAAGTAAAGACGACGTCATCGGCTGTAATTGGCTTACCATCAGACCATTTTAGTCCTTTGCGCAAGACAAAGGTAACTACTTTACCGTCTTTGCTCACATCCACTGATTTGCAGAGCTTGGGGATGGGGCGTCCAGTCCAGGGATCGATATCGACCAAACTATCGTTTTGGATCATGCCGATGCCGTGGCTATCGACATCGCTTGCATCCCAGGCGTTAAAAGTTTTAGGACCAGCTCCAAAGCTGATTAGCTTTAGTGTGCCACCAAATTTACCGGTCTCACCGCGAGCTTGCCAGAGCTCATTGCCATCTTTGTCGGTGACTAGCTTGTGTGGGCCAGGATTGGCAAACAAAAATTTGACTGCTTCATCTTGCGAACTTTTAGCAGTCTCCACAGCTTTTGCTGAAGGCGGAGCCGCCTCCATGCGCACACTGGCTCCGGGCTTTTCGGCACAGCCAGCTAAGAGCGCTATGGCGCTCAGGGCAATCAGAGGTCTGACAAGCTCAAGGCGCATTTATTTGACCCAAACTTCTGGCAAATTGTGCAGACCGATATTTGGCTGTGACAAAGGCGTAGGATAGAAGTTTTTAACTGTATTGCGCACACCGACAATTGTTTTAGGAGCAGCTAAATAAATAAATGGTGCCTGCTCATATAGTATTGCTTGCACTCGTCCATATATTTTTTTGCGCTCTGCTTTGTCTAAGGTTTGTGCTCCTTCTTCCATTAACTTGTCTATCTCTGCTTCCCAGGGTCTTACATCATTTGCCACTGTGACGTTTTTTTCGTCTGCTAGTCTTTGATCAAAGATGTGCAGGCGACTCTTGGATTTGTAGACATTGGCTGAGTCATTGGGTTCTGTCGGATCTCCCGACAGACTAAAGATTATTGCTTGCCAGTCCAGCGCTGTCATCACTTTGTCGTTTAGTGTGTTGCCGTTGATTTCAGAAAAGTTGACCTTGATACCGAGGTCGGCCATATCTGTTCTAAAGGCTGTGCCGACAAAGGAATAGAACGTGCCACCGGCACTGGTGAGCAAATCAAACTCAACTTTGTTGCCATTTTTGTCGTGTAATTTGCCGTCTTTATCCCAGGTAAAGCCTGATTTTTTGAGGAGTTCTTTGGAGTAGTTTATATCCCGGGCAAAGGGCTTGAGGTCGGTATTTCTAAATGGTGCGTCCGGGGTCTCTGCTGTAAATGCCGGTAGTCCCAGACCCTTAAAATAGTTAGCTACGATATTGTCACGATTGATGCCGTGATTAATAGCCTGTCTAAAATTAACATCGTTAAACCAGGCTGATTTGATTGGATCGACATAGGGTTTGTTGTTTTTGTCTTTGCGCTGATTTAAGTTAAAGCAGATAAAAGTGCTGCCAAAGCTCGGTCCAAAATCATAGAGTTTGAAGTTGCCAGCCTTGGCTTCTCTTGCCAGGTCTCCGGCATCACGACAGCGCACTGTGGTCATGTCAATCTCTTTGCCTTTAAACTTGAGCAAATTGGTATTGACGTCAGGCACCACTTGATAGGACAGATGCTCTAGATATGGCAGAGCTTTATTTTGCTCGTTAAATAGATAGTAGTTTTTTGTGCGCTTAAACTCTACTCTCTGACTGGGCGTATATTGCTCCAGTGTAAAAGGACCGCTGGTGACAAATGATTTGGGCTTGGCGTTGACACCCCACAAGCCGTGAAAGGCTTTTTGTCCGTCCTTTTGGCTCGTCACTGGCTCGACAATGTGCTTGGGAGCAAGTGGTAAACCAAGGACACGGATAAAGGGAGCAAATGGTTTGGCTGTTTTAAATGTAACTGTTAAATCGTCGACAGCTTTGACTTCAGGTGATTTACCGTCCACTTGTGTGACATCACGCAAACTGCTATTACCAAAGCCATCTTTGATCAAAGTATTCCAGGTATAAACTACGTCAGCACTGGTAATCGGCTTACCATCAGACCATTTGAGCCCTTTGCGCAGAGTCACTGTATAGGTCAAGTTATCCGGTGAGACTGTATAACTCTCTGCCAGTCCCGGTACGATTTCTCCTGTGTAAGGATCTGTCTCAAGCAGGCTGGCAAACATCAAGTTGCCTAGCTCTCGAGAGACAGTATCGGCCGCCTCCCAATAGTTAAAAGTCTTAGGATCGGCCATCACCAGTGAGCGTTTGAGTGTGCCACCAAACTCTCCCAGTGGATAACGGCTGAGCATGACCTGAGCATCACCTATGGTGCTCTCTTTATAGGGTCCGGGGTTAGCGGAGTTGCACTGCTGGATTGGATTGTCTGGATTGTTGGCTGGTTTTGCTATCGGCTCTGACGGCAGGGTTGTGCTGCTTGTTGTGATGCATCCAGTCAGTACTGCTGAGGTGGCAAGGGTACAGGCCAGCAAACTGGCGCTAGCATAGTGACTTTTGGCTTTTGCTCTGCCTTGCGACTTGTCTGACACTTCTAATCCTCTTTAATCCCATTTATATAGTCTCTGATTTTACCGTTATTTTTGATGTTAAGAGTTGCCGTAACAACTAGGTTAAATCAAGTAGTCAAGCGCAAAATTTTAACTTTGGGTGTCACTTATTATCAGTGGCAAGCGCTAGGATATTGCTCTCATTGAGAAATTCCCCTTTGTAGCCGTCGAGGCAGAGAATTAATATGGGCGCTGCAACCGGTTTTTTGTTAATCGATTTTTTGGTCCGCCCATTGCTTCGATTTAGTTTTAAGTTCTACTTTGTGGGCTTTATTCTGCTCTTTCTTGTTTATGGATTTGTCGCCTACAAAGCTCTTAAATCAGCCTATCTGTCCGAGGGACAGTACTGACTGTTAGACTAATAACGGTCAACTCAGGTATTAGGTGATATTGATGCAGCTGAGACTCAGTCTCCTGATAGCGCCTTGTCTGGCGCTTTTTGCGTTTGCAGCAAGCGCCAGTACTGAGGCCGTCGATAGCAAACGTCTAGCTACTGCCGCGGCAAGCACAAGTGTTTTAAAGGGCGAGAGTAAAAATCAAATAGACCAACTTGTCAGGCAGGGCCGCTATCAAGATGCTCTTGATGCTCTCGACAAGCTTACTGACTCCAGAGATTATCTGGTGCACGCCTACCGCGCTTATCTCTACAGTCACGTTAAGCCTCTTGTCTACAGCCTGCCGGCAGCCAAGCTAGCAGTCAAACTCAAAGGCGGCAGTGCTCTTTGTCATACCAATCTAGGCATATTGCTCCAGCGCAACGGTCAAAGAGCTGAAGCAGTCGAGCAGTATCGTCAGGCAATCAATATAGATCCCACAGATTGGCGCCCGCATGTAGGCATCGCTCAATGTCTTGGTGTGGACGGTGCCGATGGTAAGCAGATTGCCGAGCGTGAGCTAAAGAGCGCCAGTGCTACACCCGGGCAGGATAGCTCCAAGTGGACTAGCATCGGCACTACCATGATTGTTTTGCGCCAGTACAAAGAAGCGGCTGTAGTTTTTAATCGACTGCTCGCACTCAGCCCAGATGACGCCCGCACCAGGTCTCTGTATGTCAAATGTCTTTTGCATCTGCAAGGTAACGTTGCCAGTGCTCTTGTGGAGTCAGTGGTTAGTAGTGAGCTTGGGGACAAAGAGCTGGCTGTGCTTATTGCCGCCCTGCCGCAAGGGCGCATTAGTGAGACAAAGCAAAGCGAACTACTGACTATCTGTCAGACTAATTTTGCTAACGATGACAATCTCTTTTATGATTTGGCCAGAGCTTTTGAGCGAGTTGGCCGAGACGATCTCGGACAGAGCGCCTATCTGACTGCTCTTAAAATTGCTCCGACTAGTAGCCGTTATATCCTCTCTTTGATTGGCAACAGGCTCAAAGCTAAAGACCATCAGGGTGCCCTCGACTATATCAAGACTTATGTGCCTGCTGAGCATCTCGCTAGCGGTGGTATCAAAACTACTAAGCGCTACAAAGACTCTTTTGCCCATACCCTGGCGCTTTTGCCTATGGTGGTGGGAGAGGGGCAAGTGCAAAAGTTGCATATACTCAAAGCTGTTTATCACCATCTCAATTGTGGCTGCCGCATACCAGTAATCGAATTTAGACTGCGCAATTTAAATGGTGTGGTATTTGCCGGCATGCTCGACCTGACTGAGCCGCCGCTCACTGTAATTTATGACTCCACCCTGGCAAAACCAGATACAATCATAAGCACTGCTAAACGAGAGGACGATGTAATTGAGTTGCTCAGTGATGATGTCGTCGAGTCTCTGCCTGATGTTATACGACTAATTCAAACAGCCTCTGATAAGCCTGATAAGCACATTTATACGATCTGGTCTTTTGAGCCACCGCCTATGGAGTTACCTTGATGTCTCGTCTCAGAAACAACTTTGCCCCAGCACTTTTGACTTTGCTCCTGGCATTGTCATCTGCGCCACTGGCACAGGCTGAGACCAAGACCGGTAAGGGTGGACCGACTGTGGATTGTCTTACTCTCTGTCAGGTCAGTGAGTTTGGTCCCATGCTGATGCGCATCAGTCATGATGCCATGCGCATGGAAATAGACAAAATGAGTATCCACTGGATTGCCAAAGCACCCAAGTGGTCCAGCGTTGCCTTCAATCCAGAGAGCAAAATGATTGTCACCAGGGACTATAGCGACTGGAAAGAGAATTTGATTCGCATGCCTGGTAACAATAAGAAGAAGACAATCAGCGAATTTAAAATGAAGCCTACCGGTGAAAGTGAGACCATTGCCGGATTTAAATGTCGCAAAGTGGCTTTTTATAGGCCTGTATTGGTGGACGCCAGTGGCAAAGTTCAAAAGCCCCAGGTTAAAGGGGCAAAACCAGGCAGACCAGTCAATCCCAATCCGATGGGCTATGTTTGGATCAGTGATAGTTTCCCGGCTCCCAAGCAGGTCACTGAGGTGATGAAGCAGCTTACCCGTGTAGACGTAAACAAAGGCATGGTGCTCAAAGCCAGCGTGCTTAGAGCGGGATCTTACAAAGACTATAAGCCAGCCTTTGAGACCTTATCAATCAAAAAAGAAAAGGTGCCGCTAACTGTGTTTGATCCACCAGCAGGCTATAAAACTGTCGGCAGCGAATTTGATCTAATGATGGGCTCACCAGACGAAGATAACTACGCCCCGGCAGCAAAAGGCAAGCCTCAAGTCACTAAATAGTTATTTGATACCAAATAGCTCAGGCACAAAAGACTGCATGCTCGAAGCTGTCACCGCGCCACCAAAATTGGTCAGCTCTGAACCACTGGTGGATAAGGCCCTGCGCGCCACCACCCCCACGACTTTGCCCTTTTGATTGACTACTGGCCCACCGCTATTACCGGTAGTTATTGATGCATCGACTTGCAATACTTTTGGTGTGACTCGGCTGATTCTGCCTGTGGTAAAAGTTGGTGCATAATATTTAGATGAGTCCGAGTCGAGCTGATCGCTTGCCATAGGATAGCCAATCACCTGGATTTCTTGCCCTTCTGAGGGCACCACCATATCTAGTTCCATTGGTAGGACCGCAGTTTTTTCTACGGTAAGTACAGCCAGGTCGGGCTCACTGTCATTTTTTGCTACTTTGTAGATCTTTGCCACAAGCGGTTGCTGTGTGATTGGACCGGGTGGATGCATAAAATAACCAAGCTCATAGCTAACTACAGCTTGACTGAGATACTTGTTAAATTGAGTGCGTTTGGGATCTACTCGTGATGATAAGTGCTTTTCGTAGGTATCCCAGATTTCGTCCACAGTTTGTCTGTACTGAGCCAGTTCTGACTCGCTGCGGTCTTTTTTGCCGGCGATATTGACTATTTGTAGTACTTCGTTAAAGCGTTTGTCGGCACTTCCGCCCCAGCCTGCGCTTTGTTCACTATAGAGTTTCATGGCGGCATAAAAGAGCTGGCATTCTTTGATTAGATTGTCTGCTGTATCGACGACGTGTTTGTTGGTGACAAAATAAGTCTTGTCTTTAGCTGTTGTCTTAATCGGGAAGCAGCTACCAAAGCCCACGACACGGTAGCCTTTGTCTTGAGTAGATGAGGTAAAGACGGGGAATTTGAGCTTGGGTGATAGGTCGGCAAGATTGGCCCAGAGAGTATCTTTGACTTTTAGTTTGAGCCCGACATTGAGATGTAGGACCTGTCCTTTGAGACGTTTGTCGAGTTTTTCCCAGGTCTCTGCAGCATTTGCTGTAGCACTGTTGGTGGCAATTGCTGGTGCCACTACTAGTAGTGGCGCTAACAGGAGGCTTAGCAGTTTTGAACTTCTGGCAAATGTTTTGACCATATCAGTTTCCTTCAAAGCCAATTTCAATTTCGAATGCACGTCTCCAGGGGAAGGACAACCTTACCCTTGGTTCAATATTGATAGCTGCACTAATGGTTTTAACATAGGGCGAGATTTGCTCCGCCAGTTTTTGTGTGCTTGTCTCTCCATTGAGGATTTTGCGCACTTTAGACTGATAGGCCCAGTCATCCAGGAGTCGCGTAAACAAGCATTGCTTTTGTTGTAAGGTGATTGCTTCTGGCGAGCCTTCACCAAGGCGACTGTACCAGGTGGCAATAGCCAGAGCGATAGCTGAGCCCATGGTATTGCCTGTGGTGTTCCAGCCGGCGTATGATTTGACTTTTTTGAGAGCTTCAGGTTGATCAAATAAAGCTTCCACCAGGAGTGGATCGCCACCATTGGCATAGGCTACATCAACTACGATACAGTCTCCCTGAGCTTCTTTGAGGCATTCCAGAGTGGACTCTACTGCTGCGCGTGTATCCACCTGGCTCAAGTCAGGTAGACCGGGCAGTGTGATGTGGTCTCCCTGTCTTTCGCTGGGACCATGTACCACCAGATTAAAAGTCGGACTGGTCAAATCGTCGATACTAAATTTGACACCACTGGCCTTGAGTTGTGATTCTACGGTACTGCCAATTTTTTGGCCCTCATAACGGCTCGCTACGCTCTGAGTCTGACGTGGGCTAAAGGCTACAGCAAAAACTGGTCTTGCTCTCTCGCCATCTTTTTTGACAACATGATCAATCAGTGTCCGGGCAATTAAAGTGCAGGCTACTTCGTCTGCGCCAGCATAGGCAGTGACTTTGTCACTCAGTCCCAGATTTTGCGCTTCGTTCAAGAGACGTTCTTTTTCGGAGACATTGAGACCAAATTCGCCAGAGTCGTCTTGCGAAAAGACTAGATAATCGAGGACGCTATTGTCTTTGTTTTTGTCTGTGGCCTTGTTTGCCAGGCTGCGCAATATCATTTGATTGACGCTAAAGTTGCGAATGCGCGTATCGAGATAATCTTTGCGGATAGCCTCGGGGATTTTGCTTTCCAGACTTTGTAGCATCCCTGGTATCAGTTTGGCGTCGCCATCTGCTGCACTTCTGGAGAGTCTATGGAGGCAAGCTGACCATTCAAATAATTCGCGGCCATAAGTTTGCCAGTACTCTTTTTCTTCGGTATTGTCGTAATTGTCAGAGATGCGCATTATCGATGACTGGGCATAAATGACCATTTTGCTGCCATTTGTGTGGGCCAGTTGACGCCATTTTTTGATGCGCTCAAATCTCTCTTGGATTGTCTTTAGATCGTCATTTGTGCGCCTTGATGTGATTAGTCCTCCGTACAAGAGACTATCAAGACAGATAACCGCGGCATCGGGGGCTGATTTGCTCACGGCGTTTTCGCAAAAGGCAAATAGTTCTTCTATTTGTGCTGCTCTGGTCAATGAGCCCATCATTGTGCGCGGCGGTACGATTGGCTCGACATGCGCCGACTTGCAAATAAGCTGCGGAAAAGTATAGGTAACTGGCCGGTCATCGATGGGAACGAGCAAAATTTTCATCAGGATTCCTTTGTCTACAACTTGCCAGCATCGAGTGATGCTGCCCCTGCGCCGCTGCGTTGATACATCGGCACGGCAGAGTCAGGCACCAGCCTGATGCCCTTTTTCTTGTCACTTTCGGCAGTGACCAATATAGCGTTGCCTTTTTCTGCTTGTGATTCGGACGAGACTGTTGTGGCTATTTCGGCAGACTCAGGTTTGCCATCTGGCCACAAAGCAGCCTCAAAGTACAAATTTTGGCCAATCAAATCGCCCTCCACAGGCGCCCAAAATTTGAGGCTGAGTACGCCGCCCGGTGGTATCTGTCCCAGGGCAATGACTTTGCGATCTGGTCCCAATCTTACTTTGTGCCCCATCACAGGCTTGGCACCGCTATCGCGGTCAGCCATAGCAATAGCAGCCCAGTAACCGGGTTTGCCTTTGACTGTAAATTCAGCTTGTTTGCCGATTACAAGGCGCCCTGGCATATAGAGGCGGGCGGCCAGAAGCCTTTCACTGAGTCGCCCTGACAGGCGGCTGGCTGGAGCCGTATCACTCAAGCGCAAGGCGGATAGACCGCTACCTGCGCCTGACTCTTGCGCTTGCAGGGCAAAGGGCGTTTTAACTATTTTGAGCATGGCGGTAAGCTTTGCCTGGTGCTCCATATATTCTTTTTCTTCAGGACTTGGCTCAGCTTCGCTGTTTTCTGCTTTTTCGGCTTTGCTCTTTTTCTTCTTTTCAGCCTTTTCTTCTTTGTCTGAGCTTTCTTCTTTGCTCTCTTTTGTCAGCTTTTGCTCTTTGGATACTTTGGCGTGTTTGACAGTTTCTGTCTGCTTGTCTTCTTTTGGGGCGGCACTTTCGCCATCGTCCTGGATTAGAGGAGCAAACTCCAGTGCTTTTGTCTGCTTGGCGTCCTTGTGTTCGCTGGCCCGTGCCGCCAGCTGGTCAAACGCCGGGGACGCTGCCAGGGGCAGGCTCAAGCTCATTAAGGTAAGGCTGGCGATAAGATGCGATTTCATGTTGTATTAGTTCAAGGACTGCCCTGACAGCCAGGAAATTCATAGTATCACCTATATAAGAGTTTTGATTTTTATAGGTGCAATAACGCCCTTTGACAGCCTCAAGGTCCCATAGATGTTAAATTGGAAGCGGAGGCGCTGTGTTAAAAGTAATCTGGGAAAAACTAGTCAAAGTTTGCCGCGAATACAAATCGCTCTTCCAGGCGTTCTGGGTGGCTTTGAGTTTTCATGTTGTGCTTTTTCCGATTTTGTGGATTATGGGTTGGGCTTTGCCCTGGCCGCGCTCACCTATTTTTACGACAATAGTCGAGTATGACCTGCGTGGTTGGCCTAATGTGGCCAAACCCAAAAAAGTCTTCCAAATAATGGATGATGGGTCGCATAAATAATTTCTGGTCAAGTGGTAATTTTGACTGACCATAAAGCTTGTTGTATATGCGTTGAACTATTTGGCGTCAAATTGCGTATAGCTAATTGATGGACTTGAGACATCTTTGACTCCCTTTTTGCCTGGAGCTAAATCCGCTTCATTAGCTGCTTTTGACCTGTAGGGCAGATGCTTATCATGTTAGGATTTGCTTAGTAGTAGTGGTTGGCATCGGTAGTGATGCTCATACACACAAGAGATATATGTGTTGGTGGCGAGAGTTTGTCTGGCGTATATATTCCTGGTAAATCTAAAGGAAACAGTCCAAATCTATGAACGAATCCTCAAAGAAGGCTCAAACCACTGAAAAGATTGCCAGCAAACTGTGGATTTATCCCAGTTGCGGTGAGCCTGCTGCTGACTTAGTGGCAGCTAGTGGCAGCGAGATTTTAGCGAGTATTTTAAAGCGTCGTGGTTTTGATACTGTCGAATTGATTCAGTCGTTTTTGGATGAAACTCTCTACAAACCCAGTCACTACCTGGAGTTGCCTAATACTGACAAAGCAATTGAGAGACTGAGCAAAGCCATAGACAAAGGCGAAAAAATCTCTGTCTATGGTGACTATGATGTCGATGGTGTCACTGGCACATCGGTACTTTTGTCGGTACTACGTAAGCTTGGTGCCAATGTCGATTTTTATATTCCCAATCGCGCCTCCGAGGGCTACGGTCTCAATCTCAAAGCAGTAAGCGTGCTTGCTAGCAAGCATCGCACCAAGCTCATTGTCACATGTGATTGCGGTGTTTCTAATTTTAGTGAGATCAATCTAGCTAAATCTCTCGGTGTCGATACACTGGTGCTCGATCACCACACGATGCCAGATATGCTACCGCCGGCAGTGGCGGTGGTGCATCCCAAGTTACTTGCTGATTCGCATCCACTCTTTAATTTGCCTGGTGTGGGAGTTGCCTACAAAGTCTGCGAAGGTCTATTAGAAAAGTATGGTCGCAGTGAAGAAACTGCCGAATTGCTTGATTTTGTCACGCTCGGCATGATTGCCGACTTGGTGCCACTGGTAAAAGAAAACCGCTATCTAGTTAAAATCGGCTTGACCAGGCTTGTTAACTCCCAGAGACCAGGCATCAAAGCACTGCTTACTCAAGTTGGCGGTAAAGAAGACACTGACCTGGTGGGCTTTGGTCTGGCTCCGCGCATCAATGCCGTGGGTCGTCTCTCTGATGCCTCAGCGGCCGTGGAGCTGATGACCACCGAAGACGAAGTCCGTGCCGATGAGCTGGCCAAGCAACTTGCTCGCGAAAACCTGAGACGGCAGGAATTGTGCGAAAAAATATACATGGAAGCCGAGCACAAAGTGCTCACTACCTGCAATCTCGATAATGACAAAGGTATTGTTATTTATAATGAGGGCTGGCACCACGGTGTGGTTGGCATTGTGGCATCGCGCCTGGTCGAAAAATTCCAGCGTCCTGTATTTATCGGTGAGCTTGATCCCGAAGAAAACTTAGTGCGCGGCTCAGCTCGCGGTGTCGAACAAATTGACCTGTATGAAGTGCTAAAAGCAAGCGAGCATCTCTTGCAAAAGTGGGGCGGTCATAAAATGGCTGCTGGCTTTACCATCGAAGCCGATAAGGCAGAGGCTGCTGCCAAGGCGATAGTGGCTAGTTGCAATAAGTTTTTAGGCGAAAAGAGTCTGCGTGGTCGTATTGAGCTAGATACAGTTGTGCCTGCCCACGTCCTGACTCTGGATGTGGCTCGTCATCTCAATAGCATGGCGCCTTTTGGCATGAGCAACAAAAAGCCCATCATTGCCATCGAGAAATTGTCTGTCGTTAGTGTCCGTCCATTGGGCAAAGAAAACAAGCACAGCCGCCTGATTTTAAGAGACGAAGCAGGTACTCAAGAATTTGAATGTGTGATGTGGAACAGCCGTGGTCGCACACCTGATGAAGGCAGCACGGTTGATCTGGCTTTTAATGCCGGGGTCAATGCTTTTGGCGGTAGAGAACGCTTGCAGCTGATTATGGTGGACTGGCGCAAACCTGGGTTTAGCGGAGCCAGTGATAGTGATAGCGAACCTAAAGCCCTAAATAACGGTAAGTCAGCCAGTCATAGTGGTTTAAATCCTGCTCCGTCCCTTGCTACGGCTGCTGACGAGTTGACCGAGGACGATGGCAGTGCCGCTATTGATGTAGCAAAGCTCACCGAAGCCAGTAACTTACTCAAGAGCCAGGCTCTGGTGCGGGTTAATTTTAAGGATTTGAGAGACTATGCTGGCAATTTTGAAGTAATCAAAAAGGCTGGCAGCAAGCTTACCGGTGGCATTTTTGTTTATGGTGAGTCTGGTAATAAGCCTAAAGGCATTGATTTTCAGGATCGCACCCAGGTAGCGCCCTGCGACAATCTTTTGATCTGGCAATATCCACCAGCACTCAAAAATTTCCAAGAGCTTTTGTTTGCCACACGCGCAAAAAATATCTATGTCATAGGTAATTGCGATAAAGATGAGATTGTGGATGAAGACGCTGCCGGTTTTCTTAAGCAACTCCTTGGAGTCGTGCGTTTTGCAGTCAATCAAAGAGATGGTCAGGTGGAAGGCGACAAGCTAGCGGCTGTACTTGGCGCCAGCAAGATGTCAATAGCCCTTGCTCTGGCTGCCCTCAAAAGAGTGCACTGGATTGATTGGTTCTCCGAAAACGGCACAATATATCTTGACCTCCTTGGCGTTCCAGTGGCCAGCGTGGAGGAGACTCCCGAGTTTAAACAGTTAGTGGCTTCACTGTCACAGACTGATAAATTCAGACGCTGGTGTGCCGAATGTACGATGAAGGAGCTACAATTAGCGCTTATTCCCAATCAAATTGGGTTAGCGGCTGAGCCTGAAGCGCTTGCTAGTGCAAGCGAGTCCGGGCAGAGTGGCGGTAAAGCAGCTACGTCCGGTATAAAATCCGTCACCATCAGCACACCCGATGACAGTGAGCAGTCGTAATCAGACCGCTTAATAAAGGACTCCACAATGACCGCCAATGCCGAAAAGACCAAGTTGATGGAAAAGCTCCCTTTGACACAAGAGCGCCAGGACTGGCTCAAGTCTACAATCCGCGATATCAATGACTTTCCCAAGCCAGGCATTGTATTTAAAGACCTGACTACCCTGATGAAGGACGCAGCTGCATTTTCTTGTGTACTTAACAGTCTCGCTGTCACTTGCGAAGCCCTCAAACCCACAGTTGTAGCTGGTATCGAAGCCCGCGGCTTTATCCTGGCGCCGGCAGTGGCCCACCATCTGGGCGTCGGTTTTGTGCCGGTGCGCAAGCCTGGTAAATTGCCCTGGCAAACCGAAAAAATCTCTTACGCCCTGGAATACGGCGAGGATACTCTCGAAATCCATTCTGATGCAGTGACTAAGGGCGACCGTGTCGTCATTATTGATGACCTTTTAGCTACCGGCGGCACTGCTCTTGCCACCAAGCACCTAATAGAAAAACTCGGTGCCACTGTAGTTGGTGCAGGTTTTGTGGTGGAGCTAGGCTTCCTTGCTGGCAGAGACAAAGTGCTGCAAGGTTCTCCGCTCGAAATATTCAGCGTTATTCAGTTTTAAAAGGCAGCATAGATAAAAGGCTCGGTCGGCAGTGATAGCCGGAAGAGCATATAGTGCAAAAATACCCCGGTGATAAGGCCAAAGCCCAGCGAGAGCCAGGGATTGCGTTTTAATACCAGGACTTCGATTTTGTCTGGCCAGGTTTCTTCCAGGGCATTGGCTGAATGTTCGCCACTGCTAAGTTGGCTTGTGGTGCTTTCGTCAGTCATTATTTTGCCTCCGATTTTGATTTTTGGCTTTGCGCGAAGTTTTTTATTAGTGGTGTCAGGGTGGAGGCCATAGCTTTGCCCCCAGCGGGAGTTAGATGATCAAAATCAATATAACAATCGGCTTTTAGCTCATTGTTTAGCTCTACTGTATAAAATCCGTGCTCTCTAAAGTTTTTGAGCCAGAGCGATTTTATGCGGTCGTATTTGGTCCTTTCGCTGGCCGTCAACTCATCCAAAAATAATGGATTGAGAGCGGTGACACAGACCATAATCTGGCTTTTGCAATTGTCGGGAACGGATGCTTTTGTACATCCCGCCAGTCGGCGCCAAAAAAATTGCTGGGTTTCTTCTTTTATTTGGGGCTCGTAAAGAGACGTGATACCAGCCATATAGTGGCGGATGATATTGGTACCTTGATCTAATTTTTCGGTGTCAATGGGATCAAAGGCCGGTCTATCCACCAGCGGATCCTTAAACCAGGCACGTGGCTCCAGTGAGCGGTAAGCTGTATTGCGGTGATAATAGTTGCCCATGATGCTATAAGTAAAGCGAGTCCATAATTCCTCGCAAGACAGATAGTGGTTAAAGATGGAGCGTAACTTGAGTGTATCGCGGTGCTCTCCATCCTTAAACAGTGTCCATTCGCTGTGACGTAAGCTAAACAGGTCACGCTCATCATAGTCTCCTAAGCATTTACGCTCAACTGCGTCAAAATACATGTAGTGTACTGGTATCGTCCCTGATGGCTCAAAAACTGTGCTGGGCATAGCTGTCGTGACAAGTATTACCGGCGCACCTTCGGCTTTTAGCTTTTCGTAGACCCAATAACCGGCCTCAAATACTTTAGTACCAGGTAGTGCCAGATTGATTACTGCGTACTGGTCGCCCAGCTGCTTGGCCAGCTCCTCAGTCCAGAGTGAGCCTGTGCTCTGTCCCTCGCCAAAAAAGACTGAGTCGCCGCCTATTATTACTAGTGTGCGCCCTTTTGACTGGGACAGTTTTTCTCTGGCTTGGGCCAGTATTTCATTGTAAGTTAGATAAAAGCCGCCATTGGGATTGATGTATTCAAAAAAGCGCTTAAAATCAGCAATAGGCAGGCGCACCGTGGTGAGTGCTGCACCAAGAGTGGTGCATATGATAAACCCGGCGATAGTGCCCAGTAAATACATCCTGGAGTAGTAACCGTTTTTAGTCACCTGCTACCCCCTTAATGCCAAAGAGTAAAAGCCACATCTGCCAGGCTCTTGCGGCTGGATAAAAGAACAATAGCCAGCCTGATGCCACAAATAAAAAAGTCGCTGCCTGGCTTGCCCTGGGATAGCGGTCAAAAAATCCAGCTAGAGGTTTGAGCCAGCCAAGTTGTCTGTAGTAGTTATTGATAGCCAGGGCCGAGCCGTGATATAGCCCCCAGAGTAGGTAGTTATAACTAGCACCATGCCACAGTCCGCAGAGTGCAAAAGCGACAAGACCGTTTATAACTCTTCTCAAGGCACCATGTTTGCTGCCACCAAGGGGGATGTAAATATAGTCTCTGATCCAAAAACTCAAAGACATATGCCAGCGTTGCCAGAAGTCTCTGATATTACTGGCTTTGTAGGGCGCTCTAAAATTTTGCGGTAGCTTGATGCCCATGGTCATAGCCAGCCCCAGAGCAATATCAGTGTAACCACAAAAATCATAGTAAATACGAAAAGTCAAAGCCATAAGAAAGAGCCAGCGCTCAGGTACATCCATCACATCAAAAAATGGTTGTTTAGCTAGGATGTATTGATTGAGATTGTCGGCAATAACGAGCTTTTTAAAAAATCCCAGACTGAGCCGTAATAGTCCCTGCGCTATGGGAATAGAGCTTGTTTGTGCCAGTCCCAGTTTTAGTGAAGGGATAAAATCCTGATAGCGTTTAATTGGTCCAGCTACCAAAGATGGGAAGAATATGGCAAAAATTGCAAACTCGTGAGGCGCTTTTATCGGTGGGCTACCTCGGCGCACTTCAAAGAGATAATGGATAAACTCAAAAGCAAAAAAGCTTATAGCTAGAGGTGGTGCCGCTGGCATACCGGCCTGGACCTGGCTGGCAAAGTAATCTGCCAGTGGCTTGTTAACCAGTGCCATGACGTCATTGAGTATAAAAAAGCTGTACTTATAAAAAATCAAAGCGGCTGCCACTATCACCATACCGGAGATACAGAGCCAGCCTGCCAGTCTATTTGCTTTGAGGGCGTGGCACGCCAGTCCAATCAGGTATGTGATTAGTGCTAGCACCACAATTGGTATCACACCTGCTGGTCCGGCAAAGTGTGTATGAAATATGGCAGAAAATACCAGTAATAAAAAAAGCCGCAACTGCGGTTTTTTGATCAGCCAATAAAGTGGTAAGAAGATAACTATTGCAAGAAGAAACCAGTAAGTGCAAAAGATCACTAGCAGTAACTTCCGTCAGCCATACGGATAGTGATTTCTCCTGCTGTAAGCTCTGTACGAGTGCCATCTGCACTCTCAACTATCAAGGCACCACTAGCGGTGAGATCAACTGCCCGCCCCCTTATTTCTTTGAGAGCGGTCTGGGCAATGATTTCTTTGCCTATCGTTATTGAGTAACTTTTCCAGCGTTCGATTATTTCCTGGTCCTGCCCGTTTTTTAATGCGTTGTATTCGTCTTCCAGTTTACGGGCAAGGGCAATTACTATCAAGTTAGGACTGACGGGAGTTCCGGTTATGTTTTCTAGCCACTCCACTTTGGCTTTGAGGTCCTCTGGCAGACTCGCTAGATCCAATCTTATGTTGATGCCAAGACCGATGACAAGGGCTTGACCGGGCATTTCAGCGAGGATGCCACCAACTTTTTTACCGCCATAAGTAAGATCGTTCACCCATTTGAGCCCTAACTTTATGCCGCAGGTTTCTTCTATGGCGCTGGCACAAGCCACACCGGTGGCCAGTGTAATGAGCGGTAATCTCGACAGTGGTATTTGCGGTCTAAGTAAGACTGACAGGGCAATTCCAGCATCGGGGGGCGAGGACCAGGCGCGCCCCTGTCTGCCTCTACCAGCTGTTTGTTGTCGGGCCAAAATAAGTGTGCCTTCTGCTGCACCATCTCTGGCTAACTGGGCTGCTCTAGTGTTGGTTGAATCGATTTGAGCATGTAATTCGTTGGCGCCAAAAGCGGGACGCCCCACAACTGTTGTTGTCAGGGCGCCCTCGATAATCGGCAGTGAGAGAGTCTCGACCGTCACTTATTAGCCACGTTTGATGGCGGTGGTGATTTTTTTAGGACCGTTGAGTATTTTGTGAATTGGGCATTTGTCTGCAATTGCTTTGAGGTTTTCTACTTGCTCGTCAGTCAGATCGCCTGTTAGTTCTATTTCTCTAGTTATTTGGCTTTGCTTTTGACCGTCTTCATCTACGGTTTCTTCTTGCACATTTACTGAGATACCTTTGAGGTCCCAGCCTTTGCGCTTGGCGTACATTTGTACTGTGATAGCGGTACAGGCACCCAGTGAGCCCAAAAGCAGTTCGTGTGGATTGGGGGCGCTATCGCCACCGCCAAATTCTTTGGGAGCATCAGCGGCAAAAGCATGAGTTGCCGAGGATATTTCCTGTCTAAAACCGTCTCCGACTTTGGCTTTAACTTCTACTTGTGCCATTTTTAATATCCTCTTTTGAGTGACCAGCGGGGCAAATACCCCGGGCATTCAATATAAACAATAAAGTCAGTAGGCCGGCAAATTATCATGGTCTATTAATAAGGTGTGGGCAAAAGTCCATTGCGGGGATAAAGCGATGCTTCCGGGTCAAAAGGGTATCAAAGAGGTCGCTGTCTGGCTGGCCAGCGCCTGCAGTAGCCGAGGTATAGCGGTTTTGACTGGGGCTGGAGTAAGCAGTGAGAGCGGTATTCCTACATTTAGAGATAAGCTCACTGGTCTCTGGGAGGGTTATGATCCCGCCAAGCTGGCTAGCCCCCAGGGCTTTGTTGCTAATCCTAACCTGGTCTGGCAATGGTACGACTGGCGCCGCGGTATAGTCGAGGCTGCTAGTCCTAATCCCGGTCATCTTGCACTTGCTCGTCTGGAGCAATTGTCTCAGCACTTTACTTTGATTACTCAAAATGTCGACCGTTTGCATCACCGCGCTGGCTCTAAAAACATAATCGAACTGCACGGCAATATTCTCAACTACAGTTGCTTTAGCAAAAGACATCCAGCTAACTTTGTTGCGCCTGGTCTGACTGAGCCGCCACTGTGTCATTGCGGCTCACCTCTGCGTCCAGATGTGGTCTGGTTTGGTGAATCATTGCCTGCCAGTGCCATGCCTCTTGCAACAGATGCGGTGCTCTCCAGTAGCGTGCTTATGGTGGTTGGCACCAGCGGTCTGGTGCAGCCTGCTGCATCTCTACCATATATAGCGCTTGAGTCCGGAATAAAAGTAGTGGAGATTAATCCTGTCAGGACACCTATTAGCGACCAGGTCGATGTTTTTATCGAAGGCCCGTCTGGTGGCGTTTTACCATATGTAGTGTCGCTCGTCGAAGAGCTGTAAAGCCGGCTGGATATGCTCTGTATGTCTGGTGTTGCGCTGGCGTAGATCTATTGGAGATCGGAAATTTTATCTGAGCCGAACGCTTGAGACAGTCTACTGTTAGGCTCCTTTTGTATAAACAGTGTATTGAAAATAATAGCTCGAATGGACGTATTGTATATCTCCTGCTTTTGCTTTGACCCGGTCCTCAGGTGCAGCAGTTGCGGCGCTCGGGCAGATTTTGTCTAAGCGTTTTGGGGTAGTCTTGTGCGACTCATGTGTAAATGTTACCTTGCTACACATCGCGAATCGATTCAAGGAGAAATGTCGCAATTTAGCTGAATGCCCTGAAATGTCAGGGATCTGCTCGACTCCGCTGTTTCGATTTATCTATATACAAAAAAAGCATCCCCGACCACTTCAGGTCAATCCATCGACAGATGGTATTGATTTAAGAGTCCCTGGGGGAGCGGTTTTTGTTTGTCTTTGCTGGAGCGTTTTGCAAGGCAAATAGATAAATCGAGGCAAAAGTTAGCAGATCTGGTGGGGGAAGAATGGTGCAAATCCATCGCTGTCCCGCAACTGTAAAGGAAGCAAAAACTTCTTAGCCAGGCTACCCACCAGGGCAATTAAAACAAACCTCTTCGAGGGTGAGAGGCGTTTCTAGACATTTATTGTCTTTTGACGCCTTCTCGGACTAAATGACGAGAGGGTTTTTTATTTGCACCGCCAGTGCCACCATCTAAATTAGGCAGCTTCGATTGATTCCCAATTTACCGTCCATCCACTTGTATCCACTAACACCAACACAAGACAACGATCCCAGGAGATAAAAGATGACCCAGGTGCTGACCGCCACCCACCACGCTGACCCCGCTGGTTTTGGTCTGAGCGACGAGCGTATCGGACAATTTGTTTTATATAAAGTGCTGAGACGCAATGGCAGCGTCATGGAGTTTAATCCCTCCAAGATAGCCGTTGCTATGACCAAGGCATTTTTAGCAGTCGAAGGGGCTCATGGTGCTGACAGCTCGCGTGTGCGCGATATGGTCAACAAGCTCACTGGTCAGGTTGTCGAAACCCTGATGAAGCGTCTACCTGAAGGCGGTGTGCTCCATATTGAGCACGTGCAAGACCAGGTCGAACTAGCGTTGATGAGAGCTGGCGAACAGGAAGTTGCCCGTCGTTATGTGCTTTACCGCGAAATGCGTGCTAAAGAAAGATCTGCCCAGGAACCAGCCGTATCAATGGCTGTGCCCAGTGGACCCAATGTCACCAGAGCCGATGGCACTGTCATGCCGCTATCTGATATGGGTCTCAAATTTGTAATTTCAGAAGCTTGCGCCAATCTTGGTGCCTGTGTCGATGAAGACAAGATTTATACAGCTACTGTAGAGAGTCTTTATGAAGGCGTACAAGAGACCGAAGTAATCCGCTCGGCCATTATGAGCGCCCGTGCTTTGATTGAGCAAGATCCTGCCTACAGTTTTGCTACTGCTCGACTGCTCTTGCATCAAATGCGTCTGGAAGTATTGAACGAATCAATCAGCCTGGGCGCTATGAAAGATAGATACGCCAGTTATTTTGCTGAGTACATTGCAAAAGGCGTGCATGTTGGTTTGCTCGACCCTCGTCTGGCTACATTTGATCTCACCAAAATCGGTGAAGCACTGGACGCTACTCGTGATCTTAAGTTTCAGTATCTGGGTTTGCAGACTCTATATGATCGCTATTTGCTGCACCAGGATGGTGTCATATTCGAATTGCCTCAAGCATTTTGGATGCGCGTGGCGATGGGGCTTTCGCTCAACGAAATCGAAAGAGAAGCCAAAGCAATCGAGTTTTATAACTTGCTTTCCAGTTTTGATTTCGTTTCTTCCACACCAACTCTCTTTAACTCCGGTACTCACAGACCCCAGCTTTCTTCCTGCTTTTTGACCACAGTCAATGATGACCTTTCTTCTATCTATGAGTCAGTCAAAGAAAACGCTTTGCTCTCAAAATTTAGTGGTGGTCTGGGCAATGACTGGACACCTGTTAGAGCGCTTGGTTCGCACATCGCTGGCACCAACGGTAAGAGTCAGGGCGTTGTGCCCTTCCTCAAGGTCGTTAACGATACTGCTGTTGCCGTCAACCAGGGTGGTAAGCGCAAGGGTGCGGTCTGCTGCTATCTAGAGACCTGGCACATGGACATCGAAGAATTTCTTGAGTTGCGCAAAAATACAGGCGACGATCGCCGCCGCACTCATGACATGAATACTGCTAACTGGATTCCTGATTTGTTTATGCAGCGTGTCCTGGCTAATGAACAGTGGACTCTATTTAGTCCTGATGAAGCGCCTGAACTGCACAATCTCTATGGCACCAAGTTTAAGCAAGCTTATGAGCGTTATGAGCAGCTGGCTGATCAAGGTCAAATCAAGCTCTTCAAACGTGTCCCGGCTGTCTCAATCTGGCGCAAAATGCTCACCATGTTGTTTGAGACCGGACATCCCTGGATGACCTTTAAGGATCCATGCAACCTGCGCAGTCCTCAACAGCATGTCGGAGTGGTCCATAGCTCCAATCTCTGTACCGAAATCACCCTCAATACTTCTGAGTCCGAAACAGCGGTCTGCAATCTTGGCTCAATAAACCTCGTTGCTCATATCAAAGACGGCGCTCTCGATCTCGATAAGCTGGCTAATACTTGCCGTGTTGCTATGCGCATGCTCGATAACGTTATCGATATCAACTATTACAGCGTGCCCAAAGCCAGACAATCCAACTTGCGTCACCGTCCAGTGGGCTTAGGCGTGATGGGCTTCCAGGATGCCTTGCTCAACATGCGTCTACCCTATGCCTCAGACAAAGCTATGGATTTTGCTGACTACTGTCAGGAAGCAATCAGTTATTTTGCCATCCTCTCTAGCTCTCAACTAGCAGCTGAGCGCGGTACCTATAACAGTTACAAGGGCTCTCTTTGGGACAGAGGTATCTTGCCTTATGACTCACTGGCTCTATTGAGTGAAGCTCGCGGCGTCGATCTTGATATTGACTACACCAGCCGTATGGACTGGAAGCCAGTCAGAGAGCACATCGCCCGCTTTGGTATGCGTAACAGCAACTGTCTGGCGATTGCACCCACTGCCACCATATCTAATATCGTAGGTGTGAGCCAATCGATTGAGCCGACTTTCCAAAACCTGTATGTTAAGTCCAATCTCTCCGGTGAATTTACCGTAGTCAATACTTACCTGGTCGAGGATCTCAAAAAACTCGGTCTCTGGGACGAAGTAATGGTGCATGACCTCAAGTACTTTGATGGCACCTTGAAGCCAATCGAGCGTATCCCCGAGGACCTTAAAGAACTCTACGCCACTGCTTTTGAAGTAGATCCCAAATGGTTGGTGGAAGCTGCCAGTCGCAGACAAAAATGGATTGACCAGGCTCAAAGTCTCAATCTTTATATGGCTGAACCAAGCGGCCGCAAACTGGATGAGACCTATAAGCTAGCCTGGCACAAAGCCCTCAAGACTACCTATTATCTGCGCACCGCTGCTGCCACCGCACCAGAAAAATCAACCACCAATATCGGTGTGCTCAATAAAGTCTCAAGTGGTGCTCGCACCACACCCGCTCCTCAGGCTGCTGCACCAAAAGCATGCTTGATCACTGACCCTGATTGCGAAGCCTGCCAGTAATGGTAGCTGTTAAGTAAGCATCTAAAGAAAAGGAAAAACCACTATGCTTAGTTTTGATGATGTACCGGTCTCGGGCGCTAATGCTGCCAAGTCAGCTACGGCTGTGCCGACCGCTGCCGGGGGAATGGATTTTAGTCCCAGCCAGGTCGCAGCTGCCACAGTGGCCAACGCCAATATCAATGTCACTATCGCTCCTGAAGCGGGTGTGACAGGGCTTGAGCAAATCACACTTACTGATAAGCGCATTTCAGTGGATGACAAACGCATCATCAACTGCCGTGCTGACCTTAACCAGCTCGTGCCATTTAAGTACGACTGGGCCTGGCAAAAATATCTAGATGCTTGCGCTAATCACTGGATGCCGCAAGAAATCTCAATGAACCGTGATATTGCTCTGTGGAAAGACCCCAATGGTTTGAGTGAAGACGAGCGCATGATCATCAAGCGCAACCTGGGATTTTTCTCCACTGCTGATTCACTGGTGGCAAACAATCTGGTACTGGCAATTTATCGCCATATCACCAATCCCGAATGCCGTCAGTATTTATTGCGTCAGGCCTTTGAAGAAGCTCTCCATACCCATGCTTATCAGTATGTTGTGGAAAGTCTTGGTCTGGATGAAGGCGAAATCTTCAACATGTACAAAGAAATTCCTTCTATCTACGAAAAAGACGTCTTCCAGTTGCAGTTTACTCAAGAACTGGCTGATGCCAACTTCCACACAGGCACTCCTGAAACTGACCAGAGATTTTTGCGTAACCTGATTGGTTATTACATCATCATGGAAGGTCTATTCTTCTATGTGGGCTTTGTACAGATGCTCAGCTTCGGTCGTCAAAACAAAATGACTGGTGCTTCTGAGCAATTCCAGTACATCATGCGCGATGAATCAATGCACCTCAATTATGGTATCGATTTGATTAACTCAATCAAAATCGAAAACCCACATTTGTGGACCGCTGAGTTCCAAGAAGAGATTCAGGCACTAATCCGTGAAGGCGTTGAGTTGGAATACAAATACGCAGTAGACACAATGCCCCGCGGCGTATTGGGTCTCAATAGCCAGATGTTCTCCGAGTACTTGCGCTTTATCGCTAACCGCCGTTGCCGTCAAATTGGCTTGCCTGATCAATACCCGGGCGCTAAAAATCCATTTCCATGGATGAGCGAGATGATCGACCTCAAAAAAGAAAAGAACTTTTTTGAGACCCGTGTAATCGATTATCAAACCGGTGGTGCACTCAGCTGGGACTAACGATAGATAGCTGAATAGCTATTGCATATATAAACGGGAATAACCGATCTGATATTTTCAGGTCGGTTATTGCTATTTATAATGCTGTGGTAGTATGTCACTGTCTATCCCTCTGGCGGTGCCATGGCCAAGATATTACTAGTCGATGATGATACTGAGCTGACAGCCGTTCTTGGAGAATGGTTGGAAGGCGAAGGCTATATAGTTGAGACTGCCGAAAACGGCGAGGAAGCGCTGTCGCGTCTATCTCACTATGAATACGACGTCGTTGTCATGGACGTCGGTTTGCCCGACATGGAAGGTTTTCAGGTTTGTGCCACCTACCGCGGTCGCGGCGGCACCTTGCCAGTAATCATGCTTACCGGTCGCGGTCAGATTGCTGATAAAACCCTGGGCTTTGAGTCTGGGGCCGATGATTATTTGACCAAACCATTTCATCCAGTGGAGCTTGGTGCTCGCCTGAGAGCGCTATTGCGCCGTCCCCCTCAGATTTTGAGCGAAGTTATCCAGATTGCCCATATATCTATAGATGGCAATTCTCGTCGGGTCCTCAAAAATGGCGTAGAAATAAAGCTCTTGCCGCAAGAGTTTAATTTGCTGCTCTTTTTTATGCGCAACCCCAATAAGGTCTTTAGCTCAGAAGAAATCCTCGATAAAGTCTGGTCCAACGAAAAGGACACAGCCCCCGATACTGTGCGGGTGCACATCAATAAATTGCGCAAAAAAATAGAAGACGAAGGCAAATCTTCGATTTTGCGTACTGTCCATGGCAGTGGATATATTTTAGACAACGGTTAATGTCCAAAAATCCTGGACTCCGGATATAAGCAAAAGCCCCCCTCCTTTTACCTTAAAGAGTATCTGAGAGCATTCTCTGTTGCCCGCCAGTGGCACTGTTAGATTAAATCAGGCAGATTTAAGGTTTACCCTGGGGAGTCCCCCCTGACCCATTAACAAATCGATTACATCAAATCGGTATAACAGTATTGTCAACAGTCGGTGTAACCCCTGAGGGATTATTCGAAATGCACGCAAGACACTTTTCTAACAAACTGACCCTCCTCTCTGTAGTTTTTGCAGCTTTGCTTACTGTTTGTTTTCAGAGCGCTGCTAGCGCCCAGGCAACAGACGGTAGCGGTGGATCGACAGTCTATGAGGAGCATCACCGTGTCTCCGGCTGGGAAGAGCCTCTCTGCAGCAGAGACGGCAACCTGCGCCACTACTACTGGACTGACGTCGATGTCTCAAGCCGCTACCGCACCAATGCTATCAACCGTGTAGCACCTAGAGCTAATCCTTACCATGTAATCAGTCGCGTCGCCGGTCCCAATAGCAAACCTGTTGCTATTCCTCCTATGTCGGCTAAGGCTCGTAGCATTGGTGACAACCGCATGGCCAGCAGTGATTGCTCTGGTGTACTGCGCAGCAAAGCCGGCTCTGGAGCTAGAGCCAACCGCAATACCAGCACCTTTACTTATGCCAGCTACAGCTACAACCCATCCAGCAAGCCAGTTGCTCAGTATGAGTCCAGCAGTGTCAAAGGACGCGTGCTCTCTTACTAATCGATAAAGACTAAAGCGAAAAAGGAAAGGAGTGGCCCCCCACTCCTTTTGCTTTTATACAGTCAAATTATCCTTATACGGTCAGTACAATTTTGCCAAAGTGTTTGCCGCTTTCCATGTAGGCAAGCGCTTCTACAATCTGGTCAAATTTAAATGTCTTATCAATAACTGGTCTGACCTGGTGTAATTCCAGAGCCCGGTTCATGTCCTCAAAACGAGTGCGTGAGCCCACAAAAACTCCCTGCACTTTGAGGCTCTTCATGATTAGATTGAGTGGGCTAAAGTCTCCGATAACACCATCGAGCACACCGATGACACTGACATGACCGTTCAGTTTTGCTGACTTCATTGAGCGCTCAAGAGTGCCGGCACCGCCCACTTCAACCACATGGTCCACGCCTGCTCCGCCGGTGGCTTCAAGCACGGATTTTTCCCATTTGGGTGTGGTTTTGTAATTGATTACATGGGCTGCACCAAGCTCTTTTAGTTTGGCTGCTTTAACGTCGCTGGAGGTGGTGGCAATTACTTTAGCGCCAGCGATTTTGGCCAGTTGCAGAGCAAAAATAGAGACCCCGCCAGTACCCTGGATAAGCACAGTCTGACCGGCTTTGAGATTGCCGTTCACCATAAGCGATGACCAGGCAGTCAGCGCTGCACAGGGTAAAGTCGCTGCTTCTTCATAGCTTAGATAAGCGGGAATGTGGACCAATGCGCTTTCGCTAAAGACCGCAAACTGCCTTAGCATGCCATCGACAAAGGCACCAAGAGCCCCTTTAGCTGCTTCCGGTGTGACATCTCCGTCAATCCATTCAGGCATAAAGTTTGGTGAAACCCGGTCGCCAACCTTAAAGCGTGTCACCTTACTGCCTACTTCCACTACTTCACCAGCACCATCAGAGCAAGGCACCACAGGCAAAGGTAGATTGGGGGCGTAAAGTCCTTTGGCGATAAGTTGCTCTCTAAAATTTAGCGAGACTGCTTTGACCGCGATGCGCACCTGATCAGGTGCCAGTGCCTGGCTCTCTCTTGTGCCTTCTTTGATGTCTTGCATCGACAGGCTCTTAAGCTCCCAGGCTTTGTAGGTGGCTAGTGCAGTGGTCATGATTACTCCTTATGACTCTTTATGTCTCCCTATGACTTAAACCAACGCGATTAGAGGGCGTATGAATAATTTTTGGGTAAAACTGACTTTGCCTCAGGCACAATTTCTGCTCCCAGAGCAAGGGCGGCTTTGTAGGGCCACTGAGGCTCGCGCATTGACTCACGAGCAATAAAAATCAAATCAGCCTGGCCATCCTCGATGATTTTATTGGCTTGCTCGGGCTCTGTGATCATGCCGACAGCACCAGTGGCGATACCGGCTAATGCTTTTACTTGCTTTGCCAGAGGTACTTGCCACGATGTCCCGTAAGGATAGTGGTCGCCTCCACGCACATAGGCACTGCTGCAATCAATTAAGTCTACGCCCAGATCCTTAAGCAGTTTTGCTAGTTTGACAGAGTCATCTACAGTCCAACCGCCCTCGGTCCAGTCAGATGCTGAGAGCCTCACTGTCAAAGGCAGATTGGCGGGCCAAACTGCTTTGACTTTTGTTACTGTTTCAAGCAACATTCTTACCCTATTTTCAAAGCTGCCGCCGTATTCATCTTTTCTAAAGTTAGACAGTGGCGAATAAAAGCTATGCAGCAAATAACCATGGGCGGCATGTATTTCAAGCCACTTAAAACCAGCGCTGGCAGCGCGTCTGGCTGCATCTGCAAACTTGTCCTGGATGGCCTTAATCTCGTCTATTGTTAGCTCTCTTGGTACGCGACTATCATTGCTAAACGGCACTGCCGACGGTGCAACTGTTTGCCAGCCGCCATCTTCATCTTTGACGTCTTGTTTTTCATGGCGATTGCCAATCTTCCAGGGGTTTTTGGTGCTACCTTTGCGTCCGGCGTGTGCAATCTGTATGCCTGGTACTGCTCCCTGAGACTCGACAAAAGCTGTGATGCGTTTGAGATTGGTTACGTGCTCGTCTTTATAGATACCGAGATCATCAGGGCTGATGCGGCCAATTGGCTCTACAGCACTTGCTTCCATGATTATAAGAGCGGCGCCGCCAATTGCTCTGGCGCCAATGTGGACTAGATGCCAGTCTTCGGCAAAACCATCGACAGAGTGGTATTGGCACATAGGCGAGATAGCAATACGATTTTTGAGAGTGACTGACTTAATATTCAGTGGGCTAAATAAGTTGGCTTGGCCTTTTGTCTTTGTTTCAAGGCTTGATTGTGGCAGTGTGCTGGTTTTATTCTCGGATGACATGATGCTCTCTCAACTAAAAGGGTAAGCTATATGCATAATAATAGACCGGTCGTCTAGTTTCGTCAACCTCCAGCTTTAGAATTCATATATTATGGACGCTTATAACTGACCGAGGCCAAAATGCACAATAAAGCTCATAAAGTGAAAACAATCCTCACCCTGCTATCTCTGGGGCTTTTGCCGGGAGTGAGCCAGGCTCGTCCGATAGAGGTTAAAACCAGTGAGGTTGTAAGTGCTATCAGTGCCAAGCTTAAAAGTCCGGCTAAAGTCAAAATCAAAGCACCAGCAAAAGTAGATATTGCTCCTCCAGAAGTGACTGCAGCCGAAATCGACCAGAATATTTTGCCCAGCCAGACTTATCTGGGTAAACCTGAGGTGGTCGCCAAGTTTTACGATTCAATGCCCACCGGAGTGGCTGTTTCTTTTGGCGGACGGCGGTTTGTCAATTTTCCTCGCTGGGAGGACCTGGTGCCCACCACCGTGGCTGAGATAGTGGACGGCAAATGTGTGCCCTATCCTGATGCTGAGATCAATAAACTCGATTTAAATGATGCTGAGCACCATCTGATATCGGTACAGAGTGTTGTTATCGATCCCCTAAACCGACTCTGGATACTTGATACAGGCTCAGTCAAATTTGGACCGGTCTTAGATAAGGCGGCCAAATTAGTTTGTGTGGATTTGACCACCAACAAAACAGTAAAAACCATTACTTTTGATAATGATGTTGCTCTACCGCAGTCTTATTTAAATGATGTGCGTTTTGATTTGTCTCGGGGCAAAGCAGGCATGGCCTTTATCACAGACTCCAGCAGCCGCGGCAAAAATGCCCTGATTGTAGTAGATCTGGCCACTGGCAAAAGCATGCGTCGTCTCGAGGACCATATCAGTGTTCGCGCTGTGCCAGGGTTTATCCCCTTTGTAGAGGGCTCACCTTTGCTTTATATTGCACCAAATGGTGAGTGCACTTCGCTCAAGGTTGGTTGTGATGGTATCGCTATTGGTGCAGATGGTGAGCATCTTTATTATTGTCCGCTCAGTAGTCGCAAGCTCTATAGTGTCAGTCTCAATGCTCTTTGTGACCCGGATGTAAGCGAGGACGATGTCGCCAAAACAGTCTGCGAAGTAACTGAGAAAGGCGCCTCTGATGGTCTGGAGAGTGACGCTCAGGGGCGCATCTATACCACTGACTATGAGCATAACGCTGTCAGGCGTATCTCATTGTCTGGTAAGCATGAGACTCTGGTCTGTGATCCTCGAGTGCTCTGGCCAGACACACTCTGTCTGGCACAGGATGGCTATTTGTATTTCACAACCAACCAGCTCAATCGGCAAGCGGCATTCCATCAGGGCGCAGACCTGAGACAAAAGCCCTATGTGCTTTTTAGAATCAAAGTCGATGCTACCCCAGTACAACTAAAGTAGCGGCTTGAGCTAATTATTGTTTGTTTGGATTGTATGCGCCGTAAGCGTCGCGTACTGCTTGAGGCAGGTCGGACGAGAGGCTGGCATCCGGACCGACGTCATCATCACCGCAGTTATATCCAAGCATATTGCAGGTTTGCGCCCAGCCTCTGGCGATAGCGCCAAATAAACCCTTTTTCTTCTTCCATTTGCCTGGTTTTGGCGCGACATCAGGCATCTGCACAAAGTTGTCGGCTGGGATAGAGGCTTCTTCCATGGCAGTAGCGTCTATTGTTGGTCCAGAATTTAGAAACTGCTTGAGATTAGAGCCGTCAATGACGCCGTCTTGTCCAACATATTGACCATCATCCACAACATTGGTCGGTCTTGGCGGCTCGTTTTTAAACTGGGTGGTAAAACGTGGGTCACCGGGCTTTTGAGCGTTTGGCGCTTGCTCTATCCGTGGTGTATCCTGAGCCGCCTGGTTGCCATCCTGGGCAAAAACGGGCAGACCCTGGGCGATAAGAGTAGACAGGGCACCGGCACAAAGGGTACACAATACTAGGGTGGATTTTTTAACCACAGTAACCTCACTAGTCAACAGCTTGTTTTTACCATAAATGGATTGCTACGCCCAGAAATCTGCTCTCACATTGGATACATGTCAGGAACACTGCTTTACAGTCGCCGTCACTAGCTTTGCTGAATCGAGGTTTTAATGAGAGGTATAGAGTCCAGGTCCGCGTCAAATTTTGCCAAAGTGCAAAGCCTGGCTCTCACTTGTTTATTTATGGCGCTTAGCCTGGTCGGACCCGGTTCCATTGCCCCTTTACCGGCTTCTGCTGCCAATCCCGCCCCGCCTGTGGCTCCCAGTCGTTTGACGCGCCCCGGCGCTGCCACTTCTATTAACAATGCCAATGCAGCTAATACGTTGACTGGCTCGGTTTCGCAGACAGCGCTCAATGGCTCTCGATTGACACGTGTAACTCCTGCTGGCAGTGCCGCAGCCACTGCGGCAACCAATACCAATATGCCGACAGTAGCGCCTTCGGGCAATACAAGTAGTAGCTTGTTTTCACAGACTGACAAAGATGCCTTTAGTACTTTTAGCGCGCCACCGCCAGTCTATGTGCCACCTGTGACACAAACAAGCAGCGCTTATAGCACTAGTGGTAGTGTCAACGGTGGTGTCAATCAAAATGCCGCGAGTGCTAAAAGTAGCAGTGGGTCAGGTGATCTATTGCGCAAGGGCGCGGGGCTTTACAGTCAACTGCAACAGCAGCTCAAGCAGTCACCAATGCTGCGCTCCGAGGCCACCAATCTGCTTAAAGGGCTGGCTGGCTACAATCGCGGCACCAGTTTAAGTGGTAGCGCCAGTACAGGTCTTGCCGGTTCGGCTGTTAACGCTATTAATCGGTCTGTTTCTAAGCTGCCCTATGTTGGTCGTACTTTAAATAAGCAAGAACTCAATTTATTAGCAAATTATGAGGTAGCTGTAATTATCGATAAATCTGGCTCGATGGATGAGCCTGATTGCCCCGGTAACCTCACTCGCTGGGACTGGTGCGCCTCTCAGCTGAGCAATCTGGCTTCTCAAACCTCAGCTGTATTTCGTAGTGGTATCACCGTTGCACTTTTTTCTTCCGATTATCAAGTGTACCGTAATGCTGACCTGTCCATGGTTTCAAACATATTTGCCAAAAATTCTCCATCCGGGGGAACTTATATGTCTAAGCCTGTGTCAGAAGTTTTAGATGAGTACTTTGATAGACGTAGTAACTCTCCTTCCAGCGTCCGCAAGCTGCTCATCGAGGTTATTTCAGACGGAGAACCCAGTGACCGTGGCGAACTGATTGCGACAATCGCCAGAGCGACACAAAAAATGACTAGACCCGACGAAGTGAGAATCAACTTTATCCAAATAGGCAACGAGAGAGCCGGTGGGGCATTGCTCAACAAGCTCGATAATCGACTAAGTCCAGATGAAGGAGCCCAGTTTGATATTGTCGGCGTAACCCCCTTCTCTACAGTTGCCAGCCAGGGCCTACCTGGCGCCATGGCAGACGCTGCCAGACATTAAAGAAGGCCAGCTAAAAGCGCAAATAGTTTTAAAGTTTTCCCCCCGCTTGACGAAGACACGCACAAAGACCTCCGAAAGGAGGTCTTTGTGTATCATCAGGCGGGATGATAAGGTCAAATTTTCAAGATTATTCAAACTTCAAAAGTGCTGCTGGAATAATCAGCAAGAAGTTCGCAAAAGCTTTTCTGGTTTTGGCCAGGTGTTTTCTCTTGCTTCGCTAAGCTTGGATTCGTACTCAGCAGTGTGAGTTTCGGGCAGGGCGCTATGCAGTAAGTACTCCAGATCCCAGAGGACTTTGCGCTCTGCCTGGTGCTCAAGCTTTACTGAAGGATCACTATTGAGTCTGTCCATCATGGCGTACAAAATGAGCGCTTGTTCTCGGGGCAGGCGGATGCAGACTTTGTCCCGCTGGGCCTGAAACTGTCGAGATTTGCTAATAACTCTTGGCGATTTCAACTGGCTTGAAGGTCTGAGAGATTGCATAATGGCTCCTGGGTGGTTCACTCTTTGCTAACTCAGCTTGAGAGATTATTAGGGGGACCTCATCAAAAAAAATTACAACCTTGTCAAGGTGGGCTGTGATCGTAATCCAAAAATACAATCCATTATGGGCAGACCAGTATGAGGCCGAGCGTGAGCGTATCAAGCAGGCTCTTGGACCACTACTGGCTGACATAGATCATATCGGCAGCACCTCTGTGCCAGGTCTTGCTGCCAAGCCCATTATCGACATTATGCCGGCTATACATCAGTCGGTGGAGCTGGATCTTACTGTGGCTGCGATGATGCGCGCTGGTTACGCGTACATATATCAGTACGAAGATACTCTGCCGCAGCGCAGATTGTTTAAGCGACATCAGGACTCTCAAGATGATAGCGACACAGTGGTACTACCGGCGGTTAATATCCACCTGGTTAAAATCAATACACCGTTTTATCACCGGCATCTCAAATTTAGGGACATATTGCGGCAAGAGCAATCTATCCGTGACGCCTATCAAAAGCTCAAGCTAGAGCTAGCACCGCAGTACACAGTAGTCAACGATTACGCCCAGGCTAAGGACGAATTTATCGATAGTGTGCTGCTTGCCCACGGGATTGTGAGGGAGTAGGCAGAGCAGCCATCTGTGTTTTCCTGCGCAAAAATCCTGGTAGCTATTGCTTGACCTTTACTTTGCTGGGCTCGTCTTTTGCTTGAGCTGGCTCATCTTGATGCAGCGCCTGGGCATGGGCAAAGGCACCTTTGAGTGCGGCCTGCCAACCCTTGTACTGGGCGCTGCGATCTGTTTGTGGAGTGACTGTAAGATCCTTTTGCCAGCTATCGGCAAGATCTGCTGCGCTGGCTATTACACCTTGCGTCAGACCGGCCATGGCGGCTACACCCCAGGCTGTGGACTCCACTTGTGTGGCTCTAGTCACCGGCACGTTTAGCACGTCTGACTGGAACTCCATCATCAGTTTGTTGCGTGTGGCGCCGCCGTCTACTCTCAGCTCAGTAATAGCTATGCCGTTGGCTTGCATGTCTCCTACAACATCTGAGACTTGATAAGCCATAGACTCCAGGGCGGCTCGGACAAGATGGGCTCTGCCACTACCCCTGGTGAGACCGACTATAGTACCTCTAACATCGGAGTTCCACCACGGCGAGCCCAGTCCTACAAAGGCAGGTACAAAATACACTCCTTCGTTACTATCTATGGAGCGTGCCAGCTTTTCTGTTTCTTCGCTTGTTTCGATTATGCCCAGTCCATCACGCAGCCATTGCACCGCTGCGCCAGCGACAAATATGGCTCCCTCAAAGGCATAGACTGGCTTTTGTCCAGTGAGTTGCCAGCCTACTGTGGTGAGCAGTCCGTTGGCTAGCCTGGGTTTGTTGCCGATATTAGCCAGGAGGAAGCTGCCTGTGCCATAAGTGCATTTTGCCATGCCTTCTTGCAGGCAGCACTGACCAAAAAGTGCCGCTTGCTGGTCGCCCATATTGGCCAATATCGGCGCTTCAAATCCGACCTGTTCTTTTATAGTGGTGCCAAAGTTGCTATTTGAAGGTAAAACTTTGGGTAGTATCGCCCGTGGTACTGCAATGAGTTTTAATAGCTCATCGTCCCAGTCCATTGTATTGATGTTAAAGAGCATGGTGCGAGAGGCATTACTTGGTTCTGTGACATGGTTTTTTTCTTTTGTTAGATTGTAAATAAGCCAGCTATCGATTGTGCCAAAACAAAGCTCGCCTTTTTCTGCTCTGGCTCTGGCGCCCTCTACACTATCAAGGATCCACTTTGCTTTGGGTCCACTAAAATAGGCGTCTGGTACAAGTCCAGTTTTGAGTCTAAATAACTCTGTTTTATCGCTAAGTGTGTGGGCAAAATCTTGAGTGCGTCTGCACTGCCAGACGATGGCATGGTGGATTGGTTTGCCAGTTTTTTTATCCCAGATGACGGTTGTCTCTCTTTGATTGGTGACGCCCACGCAGGCGATTTCGTCTGGACTTATGCCAGCGTTTTTTATGGCGTCTTTGATGCAGGCAATCTGCTTTGTCAAAATCTCCGAGGCATCGTGCTCAACCCAGCTTGGCTTAGGAAAAAATTGCTCAAACTCGACTTGTCCCACCCCAAGTGGTGTGCCCACTTTGTCAAAAACGATGGCGCGACAGCTAGTGGTACCCTGATCGATGCTGACAATGTATTTTTTCATAGGATGCAGGAGCCTGTTTTTAGGGATGGGTATATGATTTTAGTATGAGTAGGTCCTTTATTACCTTGATCTGTCTGTTTTTTGTGCGATTAAGGAGGTAGGTCATGTTTGCATCAGACGGTGGCAAACCCGCAAGCGACCCTTTGCATGGGACCTGTGCTGTTTGTGGCTCGCTTTGCGACCCACTGCTTTTGCCCAATCCATTGGGTAAGCAGAGCCATACCTGCAAAAATTGCCACAAAAAAGTGTGCGGCAAGTGCTTTGCCAAATCAAAAGAGATTTGTGTGGTTTGTGCCACAGGTAAAGGCAGCTGGTGCTCTACGCCTAAAGGGGCGGAGTGATAGAGCTACAGTCTATTTGCCAAAGCGTGATTTCTTTTGGCCGTTTTTGTCTGGCATGTCTGGATGCGAGATATCGGCGCTATTAGCTAGTAGATAATCGCGTTTAAAATCGCGTGCTAGTTTGTCAAGCTGACTGTCGAGTTCGCTTTTGACATCGCCCTGGACTTTGCCTATGGCATCCTGGGCCCAGACTGATGCCATTATGTCTTTGTGATTGCGGGCTATTTTTGATTTTTCGACCAGTGAGAGGTTGATTGAGTAGGCACCGGATTTACTATCCGGCGCGTCAGCAGTGGACTTGATTTTGAGATAGAGCAGGGCACTTGTGTCGTGAGATGCTTTGCCGCTAGATTTTTCTTTGCAGCAGGCCTCAGCGCCTTCGGTAATGGTGGCGTGGGTGGTGCTAAGTTCTTCTTTTAATTTGGCAGCCAGATGATCTTTGCTGACGCCTTGAGCCGTCAACATCTCGTCTATATCACCAACAAGTATCTGGATGTTTTTGATGCCTGACAATATAAGCGGCTGATTAAAGCCCTCGCGCATGTTTGCTTTTTTGCCCTTGCTGTTTTTGGGGCAATCGCCACAATCAGCTTGACCGGGCACTATGAGCGCACCTGCAGACGCGGCAATAAGTGCGATAGAGCAAGCGAGCATCAACTTTTGCATTTTTTTCCTCATTGTCACTGGATCTTACGATGCCATATTTTAGCTCAGAGTATCTGCTTAGTGACAGACTCGATTACCTCGGCGACCCCATCTCTAAGTAGGGCTATTTGAGCCGATTTTTTTGTGGCAGCGGCAAATTTCTTTTGTATTGATTTGCTCTTTGCCTCTTTGCCAAGTCTGGCAAAGTCCTTGCCATGAGGCAAATGCACAAATAAGCAGGCGGCAATGCGGTCATGCTTTTGCTGGTAGGTAAGGGCGTGGTAATAAAGCTCGTTGCAGATAAATGTACCGGCATGATTGCTGATCAGGCATGGGTAGCCAGCCTCGCGCACATTGTCCCGGATTGGGCGCAAGTCGTGGATTGTGCGCAGCAGGTCTGGTCCTTTATCTGCGATAGGTTTGTCCTCTATCTGTTCGCCGCTATTGTCTTTGATGCGATAGTCGCGCAAATTGATAGCAAAGCGCTCCAATTGCAGCCCGACTGCATTTTGAGCCAGACCGAGCATGATTAAAACAATGGCAGCGTCGCTTTTGGCCTGATCCAGCTCTTTGCGTGTTTGATCCAGCTTTTGTTTGAGAGTCTTCCAGGCTTTATGCCCCTGGGTCTCCAGATAGACTTTGTCGACAACCAATTCCAGGGGTTTTTTGTGATCCTCGTCCGGGGTGGTTTTCAATATGTCAGGAAATGTCTCAACCACTAATTCACTTGGGTTAGCTTTGCTAAGCCCGAAAGCATCAAACCCTGTGATGATGCAAACGGCATCGGCTGCTGCCAAGGGGATTGCTGTTTTGCGTTTGGTTGCTTTTGCTTTGTTTTTGAGTTTGTCCATAGTTTGTATAGTGTAGAATGTTTTCTCAAGCCGAAGTGGCGGAATGGCAGACGCAGTTGACTCAAAATCATCCGCCCGCAAGGGTGTGTGGGTTCGACTCCCACCTTCGGCAATCTTTTATATGATATATAACTTTACTGGCGTTAATCTGCAGAGCAAACAGCGCCAGCGTCAGTTATTGCCCTGAGTAGTGGACAAAAAATGAAAGACGGCAAAGATAAAGACGATGTCTTGAGGCTCGATCAGTGTCTCAAGTTTAACGGTATGGTGCAGTCTGGCGGCGAAGCCAAGCATCTTATCCAGGGTGGCGGTGTCAAAGTAAACGGCCAGGTTGAGACACGGCGCGGCAGAAAGTTAATAGCCGGTGATGTTGTTGAAGCATCGGGTATGAAACTGGTGGTTGATTAGCTCTCATTGAGGTCAATTGCTTGCCCATAGTCTTTGTCCATGGAGTATCTGTACGCGACGACAAAGGCTGGGAGCAGCTAGAAATACTCTTGCGGCGCTATATCGCACCGCTAATTGCCGATGATGCTGCTGGCGTGACTATAAGCCGCTGTTACTGGGGTGACTTTGGCGCTAAGTTTCGCTTTGGTGGTGCGTCCATCCCCAATAGTCCGATTATGCATCTGCTTAAAAACAGACCGCTTGCTACTTTTAGTAAAGCGCAGCTCGGCAAAATACGCGCTGTCTCTCAACGACTGCTTAAAGATGATGAGACCGGCAAGCGCAGACTTTTTAAGAGCTCACATACCGAAGCACAATCTGAGTTTAAGATGTCCAGTCTGTCAGAGGAAGACTTGAGTAATCTGCTTGCTCAAGCTGTCATAACAAACAGCGGGCTAGATAGTGAGGACTCCGCTATTGCCAGTCTGGCCGCAGATGAAGTGGCTCATGAAGCTGATACTTTTGAAGCCCTGGCTAAGTGTGATACCAGGCAAGAAGAGATACAGCTATTGCGTGAACGTGTTGCTGCCCGCTATCTCAAGCTCAAAGGTCATGTCAAAAGCAGTAAGAGCAAGCTGCCAGTATTGCGCGATAGTCTGCTCATCAATATGCTCGAATCAGTTGCTCGCACTGCCCATGGTGCTGGTTTTGTCCTGACGCGAGCAGCGGCTGAGGCACGCTCACCTATTAACCAATTTGTCACAAGCTTTATTGGTGATGTTTTTGCTTATCTAACCGAGCGTGGAGATGCTAACGCACCAGGCTGGATACCAGCGACTTTGCTGGCTGCCCTGGCTGAGGCTCACGATATCAAAGTAGCACGCGGAGGAGAGCCTCTAATCGTGATGAGCCATAGCATGGGCGGTCAAATAGTTTACGATGCGGTGACTCATTTTTTGCCCAGGTTACCAGAATACCAGAATCTCAAAGTCGACTTCTGGTGCGCCTGCGCCTCGCAAGTTGGGCTCTTTGAGGAGCTTAAATTATTCCTTGAGAGCGACAATAGATATGGTATCGAGAGCGGTGACTCTGTCCCCTATCCGCCATCCAAGCATCTCGGCTACTGGTGGAATGTCTGGGACCACAATGATTTTGTAAGCTACAGCACTAAGTCCATTATTGCTGATGTTGATGACGAAGCATACACCACTGGCATGGCACTTGTTAGTGCGCATAGTGGCTATCTAACTTTGCCCAGCTTCTTTCGGAGATTTCAAAAGAAGCTAAAAAAGGCTAAACAGCTCGGTTGGCAGATGGCAGCAGGTGACGCAAATAACCACGGCGAGTTGGAGCCGGCTCTATTGGGCGAGCTGGAGAGTCAGTCCGATTGACTGCACTCCACTGTTTGAGTAGCTGCGTTGCCACATCTCTGGCGGCTTGAGGTCTAGCCATTGTGCGGGCGTTATTTTTGAGGGTGGCAAGACGCGCATCGTCGCTCAATAGTTTTTGTAGTTTGTAAGCAATCGTATTCATATTGTTGCAGCGGATGGCGACACCATTTTCGAGCAGATGTGTGGCGTTGCGCTCTTCTTGCCCTGGTATAGGATTTACTATGATAAAAGCCAGTCCACAAGCCAGAGCCTCGGCTGTAGTGAGACCTCCTGGTTTGCCGATAATCATGTCGGCACGGGCCATGTATTCATGGACATTATTGATGTAACCAGTTGCGTGTAGTTGCATATTGCCAGCATTGGCATACTTCACATTGAGCCTGGTTGCCAGGTCGGTGTTCTTGCCGCAGAGTGCGATTACTTCGATTGGTGTATTGATTTTGTTCAGCTGTTCTATAAGCTCTTCAACTGGTCCTACACCCAAACCTCCTGCTGATACCAAAATTGTCGGTACTTTTGTGCTACTCCCGGCAGTGCCTAGCTGACTGGCAACTATGGCAAATGCCGGGTCTATTGGTATGCCTGAGACTGTGATGTGTTCGCGTGGCACGCCAAGCGTGGCTAAGTACTCCTCGGTCTCAGGCAGCGCTACAAAGTATCTGTCGATGTTGCGTCCAAGCCACATGGCGTGGGCATCAAGGTCCGTGATAACGACAGCATGGTTGGCATGGATGCGCTTGGAAGCGAGCAACATCGACACGATATCGGCTGGCAAAAAGTGCGTACAAACTACAATGTCTGGATTAAACTGCACAATCTTTTTTGTCAGTGGCAAACTGTTGATACGGTTTAAGAGCAGACGCCTGCGCTCATCTTTGTAGGGCTCATCGAGATGATTGTAGAGCCAGCCTAGTACCGACGGTGCCTGGTTGACCATCTTTATATAAGCGCGGCTGTAAACATTGCGCATGGCGGGACTGACCAGAGTCAGTGCATCGATGTGTTGCACAATCGCCTCGGGCTGAGCCTGGCTAAAAGCTTTTGCTAGCGCCTCACCGGCTTTGATATGACCATTGCCTGAGGATGCCGACAAAATCAAGATGCGGGGTTGCATATGAGTACCTGTTACTGCTGACATATCCAATATGGCAGTAAGTCGGACTTGCCAGTTAAATAGGCAATCAGTTTTGCAGGTGTTTTTTACCAGCGCACAATATTATTGAGATCGATGCAATAAACAGAGTTATTGGCGAGAGCATAGAGTTTGCTGCCTCGACCAAAGGCCTGGGTGACATTGAGAGTATTGCCTTTGTCGTCTTGTACGACTATTTTGAGCTGTTCTTTGGTCTTGCGATCAATGCGGTAGATGCGACCTTCTTGTGCCGCAATGTCGAGTAGAGAGGCTTTGTAGCCAAATATCAGCAAGGCTTCTTCGTTTACAGCCAGAGCCGATGGCAAAAAGTTTGCTAATTCTATTTTGTAATTGGCATCGATACTGGGTGGATTGCCCAGTTTTATTTCTGATACGGCCCAGCCTCTGCCTTCGTCAGTGGTGCCTGCTACATACCAGATATCGTGCGGGTTGACGATATTGATGCCGAGCAAGTCCACGACCTTTTTAAACTCAGGGCTTTTGCTCAGACTGGACAATTTAAAACAAACACGCCCGGTGCTATCCACTATAGCCAGTCCAGACTTGCTTAGTGAGTCCGGGCTAAAAACGCCTGTGTCCTCGTAGCCAAGGCAGATATAGTCGGTGGCATCTTTGTCGCTTGGCACAGCCTGCATCACGTTGATGCTCTCACCCAGCGTCAGGGTCTTGATGATTTTACCCTCGCCATCATATATGGTGCCTTTGGTGCCGTCTCCACTAATTAAAAAGCAATTGCTATTGAGCGCCTGGATCAGCAGTCCCGGCTCCGTGCTCATCGGCAGCGGCGCGCTGGCTATGCTCTCACCGTTTTTGGCAAACATTAGATAAGAGTGCGGTGTGGCTTCCTGTCCGTCATCCTCGCTGTCTCCGCTCTCTTTGTTGGCGTGACCCGGATTATCGGTGTGATTATCGTCAGCTTCATCGCTCTCATCACTGTCAACTGTTTTGCCTGGGCTAGACTTGCGATTAATCGCCGAGGGAGGCAAAATCGGCGACGACGCACCATTGCGCAGCAACAGTACGATGCGCTGACCCTGCACATCAAATGATTTGACAGTGGTTTGCTTGGGCAAAGTCTCAGCACTTAAAAGCAGCTCGGCTTTGACCCGGCGCACACTCGACGACTCGTCTCTAAAGAGCTGGCAGCCACTAATGGTCAATGCTACAACGCAGCCCATCGCCAAAAGTGCCGGGTGACGCACGATACTGCGCCAGAGGGAGGATTTAGTCCTCTGCCCGGATGCCTGTCGATTGTGTGGTGCCTGATTCATCATTCTCTATTGCTGCTCTGGGCGCCCGTGCCTGACCATTTGTATCGCTCCGGAGCTTTTACAACAGTATATACCTAAGTCTAGGTTATATTTAGGCAGTCAGCCACCGGGCTGCTTTGAGGCAATCGAGAGGATCAAGTCGCAAAATGACAGAAGTAAGCCAAAAGAAGAGCTGGGCGGCTCTTGAGATTGTAGCCAAGAGATCCGATGAGGACCTGGCATGCTGGCTCTTGATGCAGGACGGTGCTTCTGGCTGCGAGGTCGAAAACATCGAAGGGCAGCCTGCCGATGGCAATATCCGCATCCGTGCCACTTTTGCCACAGAAACCATCCCTCAAGCAGACTGGGACAAGATTGTCGCTTCATTTGAAGAATACGGTCTGGCAGAGAGCCTCAAAACCCTCAAACGCAAGGACGTAGAGGAAGAAGACTGGCTCGCTCGCTGGAAAGAGGGCTTTGAACCCTTTAGAGTCGGCACACAGTTTTTGGTGGCGCCAAGCTGGTACCACCACAGCGCAGAGAGAGACGTAGCCTGCCAATTAGACCCTGAGCTGGTGGGTAGCCGTAAGGTGATTTTTATCGATCCAGGTATGGCTTTTGGCACTGGACTGCACGCCACGACTCAGTTTTGCTTGCGGGCGCTTGAGTCATTTCCCCCGCGCAAAAAGATACTTGATGTCGGTACAGGCAGCGGCATCCTGGCTATTGCAGCCGCTTTGCTCAGTCCTGATAGTGAGATTTGTGCGGTGGATACCGATCCGGTAGCTTGCGAGTACGCTGCCAAAGACTTTGACCTCAACGGTGTGGATGGGCTCATCGAGCTTATCGTAGGCAGTACTGAGACCGTCTCAGGGCGCCGTTATGACATGCTGCTCTCTAACCTTACCTGCGAGGACATCATCGCCCTCCTGCCCGACTACGCGCAGCTCCTGAGTGCCGGCGGAGTTATCCTTTGTGCCGGTATATTGCTAGAAAAATTGCCTTTGCTAGAAGCCGCCGCCGCCAAGCACGGCTTTAGAATCGTGCAATCCGAGACCGTCGGGCACTGGGTTGGCGTTGTGTTGCAGAAGTAAATGTCTGGATTGTGGCATAAGTGCTGCAAATGATTAACATAGCTGGTCTATAGTTTGGATATGGCTAAACCGTGGTATAGACTAGTTATACGCAAACTGACAATTAAATACAGAAGCAAACCAAAACACCCGTTGCCGCTGGCAATTTATGGGGGCGTTTAGATTCGACAGGGATGTTGGGTCGTAGGTTGCATGCCGGGGAGCTTGTGCCTCGCAAAAAATAAGCAAAAACAAAGATGCCAATAACGTCATCGATTTCACCGCCAAGCGTCAAGCTAAGCTTGCGCTTGCTGCCTAACTTAACTTAGGTGCGGTACTCTTTCGCTTCTTGATTACCCGAAGCGTCAGGGTCAGATACGGTAATTGCTCAGGGATTAAGTTAGCGAATAATAGTTCCTGTTAAGACATAATCGCGAACCCGGTCGGCGGTTTGAGCCGTCTTCAGCGGACCGCAAGGGATCTGGGGAAATTTCAAACTAAGCTTGTAGATACCTGCTTCTCGGTATTTTTGGACGCGAGTGCGATTCTCGCCGCCTCCACCATTTTCTTTTTGGTTTGTGCAAAAGCCTCGGCCGTTTTACGTCCGGGGCTTTTGTTGTTTGTGGGTTGTTTTGCTAGATGGGTTACGCTGTGCTCACGCATCCCTTGTTGCGCGTTTTTGTTCACTAAAATGATCTGTACTGCTATCACCAATCTGACAGTAACTTTGCAGCAAGGGTGCGAACTGAATCGATCTTGCTGTCTTTGTAGGATTCGATAATTTGCTTTGCCTTTGCGCCTTTTATTTTTCCAAGCGCAGTTAGATAGGTTATGGCATTTAAATCGTGGGGTGGTTCCTGTCTCAAAGCATTCTCAATAAGTGGCACACTATTTTGATCGTGCAGCTGTCCCAGTCCTGCAACTGCAAACCTCTTTACAAAGGCGTCTTGCTTACCTTGAAGAATTGATATAAACAAGTCTTTGTCTATAGCGCGAGGAAATGCGGCTATATACTGAAGTGAGCTACGGTACCAGTCCGTGGAATTGTTAGGGTCTTTTTGGAGCAAGCTAACATAGATATCTTGCAGCCCATCAATTTTATTTTGTATTGCTAACTTAGTCAGAGCTGTGGTGCGTAGTTTGGGATTGCGGATAAGTTGAGGCAACTTCTCCAATAGCTCGGGCGAAGAATTTCCCTTTAAACTGTGAGCTGCCCAATATCTAACAGTTGAATCTGAGTCGGATAGTAGTTGAATCAGAAGATGTACGCTTTCATTATCTCTTCGCTCTGCAAGAGCGCGCGGCAATTCATGCAGTATTTTGTGATTCTTGGTTCGGCGAATTGTGTCTCTTACTGCATCGAGCAGATCGTCAGAGATGAGTAACTCTTGATCGGAGACAAAAAAACTGTAATTTTGATTGATCTGCCCGTCGCGCATTAACCTAAGCCAGGTCCTCACTGAGTCCTCGCGTTTTGATTCCAAGTATGCGTTGAGAATGTCTTCGGGAATTTCTGAGTTTTTCGGTACCAGGGAAAGTAAAAATTCTTGATCTGCTGGAGTAGGGCTATTTGCCAGAGCTCCCAGGCAGACGTCTCTAATCGATTTGTCTTTAAGCAAGGGGCTGAGAAGGTCCTTTAGATTTCCCATACACAGGGCTCTGACTGTGTATATCGCATAACCTCTGATTGATGGATCCCATACCCTTACTGCATCTTTTACAACTTGCTCTGTTGTGGTATTGAGTTCCGTTTCTGCGAGAGTTTGCACAGCCAAAATTTTGGCTTTAGGCTTCTTTGAGTTTATCTTTTCGTATGCAGTGCGTCTTATCGCTTCCTTGTCTAATCTCAAATAGAAAGGCATCATGTGGGCATCTTCAAAGTCTTCGCACTCTACTAAGAAGTCAAATAACTCACTAGTATGATTGTCTTGGAGGTACAACAGCGCATTACCGGCCCAATATCTTCCAGCTTTAAAAGACTCGGTCTTTGCAGCATTGAGAAGGACATTGTTGAACGACTGATCTCCGGCTGAAGCCACAGAGACATAGCCAAAAAGGCGCTGATACTGGTTTTTAGATTCGAGAAGTGTTTTAATATTTTTGTCGTAATCTGGTTCTGTCTTGAGTTTCGTAAGTGGGAAGTAGGTCGTTTTTCGTCCTTGGATTTCGTTTGCGAGCTGCTCCGTGTCTACACCTGGCATAATCAAGTTATGGTAGTTACGAAAAATTTGATTTAGATCGGATTCGCTAAATGATGGCGCCAGAGCTTTATTGAATTCTTTAAGGTATCCATCGTACGAACCGCTCAATGGATTGCTTGATACTGGACCACTAACTTGCACTTCATCGACTTCTGTTTGTCCATGAGCGTAGGTCGTCGAAATAAAGAGAGTCAGCGCGACAGCAATGAAGTTTTTCATTAACCTGATCCAATGTGTGTTGTACTTTTATAGTAGAGCTAGCGCTCGGTGGCAATTACCTTGACAGGTTGTCTGAAGTCTTACCCCGATTTTCTATTTATCTTTCCAGCCATAATCACATGCCGACGTGTATTGAAATCAAATTCATCGACAATGCGCATATCCAGCTTCTCGTGGGCCCTTATTGAGCGAGTGTTGTCCACTGATACAAACACAGTTGCCAATTCGTATTGAAGCGGCACGATATCGTAGAAACAGTCATATAGCATTTCGAGTATACCTTGTCCTCGCAGCGCTGCATCAATGCATACCGGACCCGCGATGCAGACAAGCCAGTCAGAAAGTGGTTTAGAGTCGTAGATCGCTTGTGGGAATCTGTCAATCATCGTCTTTGGAAGAGCAAATGTTTTGTTAAACTCCACAGTACTTGCGCAGAGGAAAGCCTTAACGACATTCTCCTGCGTACCAACGACGACACAAAGATCATCGTTCATGTCTGCAAACTGCTTAGCGCTGAAGCTCACAGACAGAAAACCGTCGCGCCTTTGATCATCGGAAAGGTTGCTCGCCAGATTTGAATTTTGTAGGCTAACTAAGCTTTCGAAGTCTGCGGTCTCAGCTCGCCTAAACACCACCGCGGCTCTTGGTTTGTCCCTGTCCAATGTTTTATGGGTTTCATCCATTTTGCCGCTCCTGGCGCTTGTTGATTCTGGTGCTTCGGTATGGTCCAACTACAATCTTATTGCCAGCCCTCAAAGACTCCGCGACCACCTTTGTGTATATTGACTTTTCGTGTGATAGTAAGTGGTGCGCAGCCGTCTGGACGCAGCCCTGATAGAGTCAGCTCCATGACATATGTGCCTGTATTTGCCACAAAAAGTCCCTTTTGTGCGTGGGCGGACACCTCCACAGTTACTGGTTTGTCTACAACAATGTCTGGTAATTCAAAGATGTATTCAACACTGCTCTTTTTCATGGTGGCAGGTTTCAAGACGCCGTCGACTATATAGAGGCATTTAAATGCATCTATATAATTTTGCGCAACTGCTTCACCATGCAGATTTGCCCTCAATCCAGTAAAGGGTTTGTCAGCAGGTGCAACTTGCTCCAGCAAAACAAACGTTTCACCTTCCTCTATATCGAGTGGTGCAAACTCCTTGGCCGTGTCAGTTTTGTCAAATGAAGGATCATGTGCCTTGTCTTTGTCCCTATCGATTGTAAACCCACTACTAATGCGGTTTAAATGACTCGTGTATCGCGAATCACAGTACATGCACCAGCCCCATACAGCAAGCCCCAGAGTGCCAAATAAAATGAGGAAACCGGCGATATATCTGAGACTTTTGACTCGGTCTGATGCCATTACACTGGCAGCATCACTTGTTTGGAGCTGAGGCTCCATCGAGCTTTTCTGCTCTCTACCAATTGATGTGGCATCATGGTCAGGGTCGTCATGCATTGGTGGTGCTCGCTGGATGATCGTAGTGGTGCTTGATACACACTCGGTCGCTCAATTGTACTAGTATAGATCTCTGTCAATCTTGCAATTGATTGCTCAGTATAGCTAATCCAGTCCGGTGATACTACTATGGTCCAAAAGGGATGTATTATGACTTGTGCTGGGGGCGAGTTTTATGCCAGAAGACAGTTTTGATGCAGTCAATAATAGAATCGACAGCTTCGATTTGGCTGAGGTTCATCCAGCCGAAGACTGGCAAAGATTTTTTGACGATGGTATCAAGTTGCTTGAGCATCCTGATAGTGAGATAAAGCACTATGCCATCGAGAGGATGCAAAAGGGACTTTGGTCTGAAAAGAGTCAGCGTTACCGTGAGCCTGGATTTATCCCAGCTCCAGCTGAGCAGAGGCTAGTGCCCATACTCGATAGTATCGCCAGGCAAGCTGAGCGCGATCATCAGTTGCTGCTTTTTACCAGATGGAGTGCGCTGACTGACGAGCAGTCAGAGGTATTTGCCAGTTGGTTAAAAGAGGCTGAGGACAAGGCCGTTTTTGCCCCTGATACCTGTGTCATTGCCAGGATACATACAAAGCTCTTTAGCTCTGATGACTGGCTTGATGCTCAGAGTTTTTTGTCAAAGTATTTTGATGATAAAAACGATTTGCTCAGAGCTGCTGCCGCTGCTGCATTTGGTGAGATGTATGCAGCTGGTGCGGACAATATGCCCGCTCTAGATGCTGTCATGGAGCAGGTCAAATCCGCAGAGATCGCCCGACCTGGGTTTGCCGGACCTTTTATTGGTGAACTATTGATGGATGTGTCGGACGGTGGTGAGATTGAGGGTAGTGGTGTAAAGCTCACCGATTGGCTCTTGGAGATAATCGCAAAGCGTCCTTCCGATGAGCCAGTTGTGCCGTTTTATAATGGCATAGATTTTCACGCTCATGAGGTATTGAGTGGCAATCCTGATGCTGTACGCAAATTGATTGACTATGGAGCTGAACACGTGGCCTTGATGACAGCCACAGAGATAAATCAACCTATTGTCGGGATGGACGAGCATCTAAAGTTGCTCGCTAATTCGTCTGATCCGCCTGTTGCACGCATGGCGGCCTGGCATTTGGCCTACAACTATCGCTATTTGCATCCCCAGGGATTGCGTCATGGATATGTGAGATGCGAGGAGCGGGAAGATGTTGATATTTTTCTCGTGTTTGTTCCAGAGGAGTGTCATGACGGTCCTTTTGCTGCAACGATTTATCCTAAGGACGAGTATTTGACTGATGATATCGCCTGGAAGTGGATTGATAAGTTGATACCGCCAGAGGTGCGTCCGCCCATGTCAGATAATCAATGGCCATATCAAAGTCCTAATATAAATCCTGAATACGCCATGTACGTTTATGGAGCATTTATTGTCAATCTCTATGGAGATACTGCCAATAAAAAGTGCGACCGCGTGTGGGTGAAGTGGCCGCTGGGTCCTGGAGCGTGGTAAGCAAATGAGCGGAACTGAGGTTGATGGAGTTTTTCTTGCATCGGGACTTCTCGGGCGAGCATTCATGCAGCTTGAGCTTGTCCCTTTGGGCCTGCAGCTAGTGCTGTTTCTGATTTATTTGAGGTTTTTTCCGGAGCCACCAGGTCGGCGCACGCAAATTGTTTTGTTAGCGCTGCCTATTTTGTGCGCGCTCATAGACGGGGCATGGAATCTCTGCATGATTAGATTAATGGGCGATCCGCTTTTGGCGTCTGGGCCTGAGTTGGTCCCTGCAATGGAAAGAGCCGTACAAGTTATTAAAGAACGCGGCTTGGTTGCGATTTCCTGTGAATTTGGTGGCGCAATGATGTTTGCCTTCTGCATCTCTTTAGCTGTACTCTGGCACAAAAGGCTATTGACCGTGGCAAATGGACTTTGCCTTCTGTTTTTGTGGCAGTTGAGTTTCTTGGTATCGAGTGTTGGTTGCTGGTATTTCGTTACGCCGTTGGTCTATCTTAATCAATTTCGATAGGTCAAAGTCTTTGAGAGAGTAATGCCGATCATTTCAGAGCTTTAGTAGTGGCCTTGCTGGGGCAGTGTGACTGCTATTGCGCTGTTAGCTAGTGATATAATCACCAGATAGCTCTGGGAGACGGTCCTTGGCGGATACCAACCAAAAACAGGATGGCGAAAACAAGCTGTTTAAGCTTTCGGCAAGAATTGATGTGCCGCTAGAGCAAACTAAAGACATCCAAGATGCAATGGTTGCCGGTGCTGCTGATAAGAGCAAGATAGAGGCAAATCGTACCAACCGCCATAGTGGCAGTGCTGGCGGAGATCAGATGATGAGTATTGAACTCATCTTTGATGACGGGCGCACTGTTTCTCGAAATCAACCTGGTCATGAAAACGACAAAAGTGAAAAGGTGGCGGCACCACGCAGTACCGCACTAGAATTTTTGTCGGAGCATGAGCTGAGCAAAGATGACTTTGATAGACGGTTGAATAGTGTCGGCAAAGCAAGGGACATGTTGCTTTGTGCTGCTGTCGACATTGGCGCGGAGCCTCATAAACTTGCGGCACTTAATATTGGGCGCGACGATGTCGGCTCGGCGCTAGGCGTTTATTTGCTTGGACCGGAGCTGGCTCAGACTATTGGGGCAAAAGGCACAAAAACCTTTGGCGATCAATTGATCCTATTTGGCATAGCGCCTCTTTTGGGTGCCTGCGAGAGCGGTGCGGACCAGTGGCAAAACGAGCGTGCCAAACTCGCTCATCGGGGCGCCTCAAATGTGCTGATTGGCTCAGCCATTGGCTATGCGCTGGAGCGAGCCCATCCTGCCATCGGTGCTGGTGCGTTGGCGCTAGGTGTGGGTGCACTAGGTAATGATTTGGTGCTTTCGCCAGAAGCGCAAAAACGCAATAGTCAATTAAAGACTTTGGCTGATAGCGCAGACGGATTGACGGCGGCTGACCTGGTTAGATTTTCCAATCATACAAAGCAAACATTAGGACCAGCCGTTTTTCAGGGGGCCTTTGATCTTGCTATCGGTGGGGTTGGCATCCCGGGTGCCAAACAAACTGCGCAACATGCAGCTGAGCAGACCGTGTCTTCATCTGTTAGGGATGAGGCATTGAGTGCCACAAATCAAGCCGCTGAGCGCAGTTTTTTGGGTAGACCATTCAATGAAGTTGTTCATGAGTCTATGTCCAAACTTGGAGAACTTTCTAAAGAGACCTGGTATTCGGTTTGTGCTGTCTTTTCAAATAATAGACAGCGACCTGCTTATGCAACCTCTGGTGATGCACCAATAGAGACCTTATCCGGCAAAGTGGCTAAGAATCCTTTTGAAGAGTTTTTACTCTTTATGGAGCCTTATAGAGAAAAGCCAATGAGTAAGCATGAGGCTAACCAGTTTAATGATTACTGGAGCCGGGAGTCCCGGTTTGAGAGGGCAAAAATTGGAGCGCATGTGTCTGATATGGTAGTACAGCAGCTCCACCCTGACGGCTGCGTTGCCGCTGTTGGTCAAATGGTTTGTCGGGAGGGGCGGAGTCAGCAAGAATTTCTGCTTCGGCTCGCTGAATATGCGAGTGAGCCAAGCAAGGGAAAAAATGATCCATCAAGCTTGGCTTGGTTACTTCGCGAGTTGGGACCGAACTACGAGGCTGTGGCACTTTTTCAGGCGCCGAAGAGTGAACTGGAATCATTCTTTAGACAGCAATATCTGTGGGTCGCTGAAATTAGAGTGATTGGCAAGAATGCTCACGAAGTGATCGTTGAGAAAATTGATTCCGACGGGCTGTTGGTGATAAGAGATCCCTTGGAAAAGAAAGAGTATAAAATGCAGGTCCTTGACTTTTTGGAATATTGGACTAGGCGCGGAATAGCTTACAGAGGCAAAGAGGACCCATTTCGTCATGATTAGACTTCATCCGCTGGAAGTTCGTGCGATCGACTCGCTTCGATACGTGTTTAAATTTCGAGGTGAGTCCGGAGAACTAGAATTTCCGTTTGAGTTTCATAAAGAGACTACCTGCGGTATGTACAATCTAAAATTTGGTACCGATGACTTTATCAGGCTAACGAAAGATGATCCTTCTGATTATTTGGTCGATTGGTGCTTGCAGCACTTTCATCGCTCCAGGGACATTTGTGTGAGTTTTCGTGGGCAAAAGTGCAAAGCCTTGATGTATAGGTTCTGTGGGGAACCGGATCCAGATTCATATAAGTATATTGTGACTTTGCAAAGCGATACTCAAGTTTTTAACGAGCAGATTTTAGTCGACTATAGGACCGATGATGCTTGGGTTATATCGTCATCGCAAGGACGTGCAAAAATCTACTTTGATAGAATGTCACGACTTGAACTTGTTGAACCTCGCCCTGAGAATGCGGATCTACTTCAATCAATTCTCTATTTCGATGAGTTGCGCTATTTCAGGACGTGCAAAGAAGATGTGCCGTTTAAGGAAGGTGTTGATTACAGCGAGCAGTTTTAAAATCTGGATATAGACACTGGAAGACCTCCCCATTAATTTAAGGCAAATGCTGCAAAATAGAAAAATCCTTATGTCTAAATCAGCGCAAGTTCTTTCATGATTAATCTTCATCCGCTTGAACTCCGCTTCAATGGCGAGCTTGAGATTGTATTTAAATTTCGTGGTGCGTCCGGCGAACTCGAGTTTCCATTTACATTTGAATGGCGTGAGCACCAGGGATCGCATAATCTAAACTTTGCCACGAATGAGTTCTTGAATTTGACGAGCAGAGATCCTTGCAATTATCTCGTTGACTGGTGTGTCGGTAGTTTTTTCCAAGCAAGGCAGCGAGGTTTGTGGTTTCAAAATCGTAAGTGCGCGCCAGTTAGGTATAAGTTTTGTGGGGAGCCGAAGCCAGATTCGTATAAATATTTGGTCACTTTGCAAGGTGATGGCCAGACTTTCGAAGAGCTGATTTTAGTTGACTATAGGACCGATGATGATTGGCGAATTGTCTCATCTGAAGGACGCGACCGAATAAATTTTAACGGTATGTCTGAGTTGAAACTTATTGAGCCGCTCCCTAAGAATGCTCATCTCCTGCAATCAATTTTGTATTTTGATGAGTTGCGCTATTTCAGGACGTGCAAAGAAGATGTGCCATTTAGGGTTGGAGTTGACTACAGCGAGCAGTTTTGAGATTGTGCCCAAATTGCCTGCTGTGAAAAGTTTGGAAACTAACATCTATTGGATTTGTCCTGCGTTGATTTTATCTATAGTTGGATTTAGCATTTTGAGCGCTTCGTCCCATTGTTTGTCTCGCTGTCCATCTATAACGATATGGTCTATTTTTCCATTTTGCTTAAGAACGGCCGTAAAATCTTTGGTGTCGGCTGTGGTTGTGTGGAAAGCAACAAGTCTCTCTTTTGGACCTCGATAAATTGAGTTGAGTTCTCTCGCCTGGTTTGCATTCCATTCACACCGTGGGCGAGTAAGTTGATTCCCACAACTTTTGCCAAACTTGAGATTGGTAGATATCATCTCTTTTGGCTTTGCAAATAATCTGCCTTGTTTAGTATCTTCCCAGATAAGTGCGGCGTTTTCTAAAGTGCATCCAATTCTGGCTATTATGAAGTCATCATCACTAAGCGTGTCAGCTATAAGTTTATTGCCAAAGGTGCCAAGCATCCAGTAGTCAGTTCCTTTGGATGGTTTCACTTTTATGGCGCAGAGTTGTGGGATTCCTTTGTAGTTATATGTGTACCAAGTTACTTCGCCTATCGGGCACTCGCTGGATGAGTAGAGCTGTCCATGCCAACCGTCAGCTGTCTTGATTAGGTTCTGTCTCGTTCCAATACCTCGAGTTTCCCTGGTGCAGAATTTAGTGATTCTCTCGATTGTCCAGATGTTCTTGAGATAGTTCACCAGGCAGTTTTTCATGACTTCAGGATCATTTTGTTTGGCGATTGCTTCTCTAAGTCGCTTAAGATCTTCTTCTGTGAATAGTTGTCTGGGAAACGGAGAATTAGCGCGATATGCGACAATGGCGTTGCTTGGAGTGGGCTCGGTGACGAAGGTTGGAGGATAGTTCGAGTAAGCAATGACACAATCTAGATCTTTTATGAGATAGTCCAGAGTGCCTGGCAGCAAGTCAGGCGAGGGATCGTCAATGCAGAGGGTTGTCGTTTTTGCATAGATGTTTCCTTTCAATACTTCTGTTATCTCTATTGTGATGTATTTGCGATTTTGGTCTTCGCCAATGGCCTTTGGTCCGAAGACCTTCAATACTTTCCCTCTGATGCAGTTTTCGTAAGGGCAAAATAGGCAATCATTCTTTGACTTGTGCGCAAATGCGTCCTGAGACCTTGCCGCTGGCAAATTTGTCGATATCGCTAGCATTGCGGTAAAGACAATACTTTTAAATACGGTTTTAGTGTCCATGTTTTGGATTATTGCCCAGACCTTTTGGTGTGGTGATATGTTGTTTGTCATAGCAAAGTCTCTGGGTAAGGTAGTATTGAGCCCGTAATGAGGTCCTGGCTTTGGATAAAAATACAATGCTAGACGAGCTAGTCCTGCGCTTTGATACGGACAATTACATGGATGGTGAGCAGAGTCTCTGGCAGCATAAGTCTGATGTGGATGCATTAACCCCTGTCTATGCCAAACTTAATCGGCGCTTTCCTCCCCTTTATGAGCAGCTACTCCTCAATTATAGATGGACGTGCGGTGATACAGATGCCGTGTGCTTTTGGGCAAACCCACCGGGGCCAGATCTCGTCGCATTTTGCGAGAGTTATTTTCGAGACAAAGCTTTGGTTCAATTTTGTCTGGACAATGGTTATCTTCCCTTTGGTGGAGCCGCCAATGGTTTATACGACCCAGTATGTTTTGATTGTAATAGAGGGTCATCGACTGATCGACCCGTGGTACAACTCTGTCACGAGAGCATTCTCATTAGGCATCGGATAAAGGTTGTGCGTAATTTATTCTCGTCTTTTGAGAGTCTTGTCTTGAGTGTAATCAGTGACGACGATTAACTCTGTCACTGATGTTCACACCTGTAGACTTCGTAAAAATTGCAAAACAGGCTACGGTCCATTTGCTCAGCTTTGTCGCTAAGACCTTTGTCTAGCACTAAATTACATTTACGTTCATGCGCGACTGACTCTCCTGTATCATTGCCGAATGTTGACTGAGATGAACTGCAATATAACGAGAGACAACGCCACATTGCAATTTTTGCAACGTGGCGTTGTTTTGTAAGCTTGTGCGCTGTTTTGTTAGCTGAGTGCTGTTCTTTGGGGTGTTTTGCTAGAGGCAACGGTTTCAATGCTGCTAAATTGCAGCAGTATTTATAGCTTTTCTAGTTTGTAGCTTTGTACGGGAATTTCATCTCGGGACCCTTGCCTGGAATTAGCGGTCTTAAAAATCCGGGATCTTTAATAGGTTTATCTAGATCTGGTTTTTGAGTTGGTACTTGGTGATTGCCTTCAGGCGATTTGGCACAGGGGGGATCGATTGGTTTTCCGCTTGGCTTTTCGCCTGGCTTGTGAATGGGATTTGTAGGAGCATTTTCGATACCTGTGCCCGGGCGCTGACCACCATGGGCGGGGCCTCGAGTACCCTCTTCGACACGGCAGACTTTGGCGCCTGAATCCATTATTGTGCAGGTACCAAATCCAAACCCTTCGACTTCTTTTTGACTTTTGAACATTTCCGCGATTTTTGCCATCGCTTTATTACCGTTTAAGGCCGCTTCTGGAGTTTTTTCGCCCAATTGATTTCTGGCATTGTCGAGCGTTTTTGCATACTCTTCATGTAGTGTTGATCTAGCACCATTATCGTTAGCGTTGTTTGATACGCGCTCAGATACATCTGCCCTTGTTGCTGTGGGTTGTGGCATAGTAATTACCTCTGTTAGAAAATTGCGGCGGCTTATGCAAGTACAATAGCCGCGTCTTCTGACTAAGGGGTGACTTTTGTGTGACTACAATGTGACTGGTTTAAACTTGACTGGTAGTGTGACGCCTAAATCCTCTGGCTGTCTCATCGCGCATCTTTTTCTTCGAGCTTGCGAGCCAGCTGAGTTGAATCCTCTGCTTGCTCTTTGTTTACCTTTTCTTCTTCTGTTTTTGGTTTTGTAGGTACTTTGCCATCTGGGTGCAGATAGTCGACACTCTTATCTGCTTTTTTTTGAGACTTCTTTGACATGGTAATCCCTTCTTTTTGCTTCTTTGATTGACCACAGCTTTGTACTGCAGTTCCCGCTTTATTGCAGAGACAAAGTGTTTTTGACAATAGCGGATAGGCTCATCCATTGCCGTAAACTATGCTTTTGGAATTGTAAAAAAGAACTCAGAGCCTTCTCCCACAACGGATTCGACCCATATCTTGCCTTGATGTAAATGTACGATAGCCTTACAAATAGTCAATCCCAGTCCCGAGCCGCCGCGGCTTTTGGCTGTTTGATTTGCGGCTTGTTGAAATCTATCAAAAACTTTTGTAAGCATGTGCGGCTCTAGACCTGGTCCCTGGTCTGCGACACTAAAGGTTACTGTGTTGCCACTGTTACGAGCACTGAGAGTTACAGTACCATTGTGGGGGGTGAATTTTATAGCATTTGATACTAGATTTGTTACCACTCTATAGAGCATCTCTTCGTCAGCTATGACAATTGACTTGGTCGGTTTGTATTTGACGACAACTTTCATTTCACTTGCATACGGCGCGGTCTCCTCGATGACGTTTTCAAATACGTCTTTGACTGCGATCGTTTTGGGGTTAGTCTGCATGTTGCCTGATTTGATTTTTTCGATGTCAATCAGATCGCGTATCAGTATCATCATTCTATTGCAACCGCGTTGAGCCCCCAGTAAGTGCCTCTGGGACCTCTCACTGTCAGTGCTTGTTGCTAATAGGTTCTGATAAAAGCCATCTGCAAGCATCGTTAAAAATGTCTGTATGGTCATAAGCGGTGTCCGCAAATCGTGAGTGACCATTGCCACTACTTCTTGTTTGAGTTCTTCGGCGCGGCTTTGCTCGGTAACATCATGGAATATACTGAATAACTCTCCAGCGTTGCCCTCATAAGGGGCCCAGCGCGCCGACCAGAGCACCTGCTTTGATTCGCCATCTTGTCTCTTTATCGTTAGTTTAATCGGCCTTGGTAGTCGGCCGTTTTTCGCTTCGTCTCTAAAATTAAACGCTGCAGTGATATCACCACTTTCAATAAAGTCTGTCAGTGAGTGCATGACAATTTCATCGCTTGGCACTGCGAAAAAATCCTCGCTGGCACCGTTGGCGGTGACAAAATGGAGATCTGAGTCAAGCGAACAGATGCAGTCATAGGCGCTTTCTAGTATAGCTTTTTCTTTATTGGCTGCACGTTTTAGCTCAGTTGCCATCTGGTGAAAGATCGCATCAACTCTTGTTATTTCGTCTGCGCCAATCATAGGCGGATTGAGTGGTCTGTTACTAGCTAACCTAAAACTATTATCGTTGATTATATTGAGACGATTGATGATGCTGCGCGTCAGTAAAAGCCCAAGGATAAGTGTGAGTAAAATATTTGCACAGCCGCCAGCTATTAGTAGGGTCTGTACTTCTTCTCTGTATTTGCGCTGTTTCTCTGGGCTGGCTTGGGCTATATCTCTGCCCGCATTACCAAGGCTAAAGAGCTCTTTTGATAGCCTTGTTGTTGCTTCTACGAGTTTTTTGTATTCAGCAAGACGACTTGGACTTTCTGAGCGTTTGGCTCTTACAAATGCCTTACGTGCTTCGGTTAGTTGATCTTCTGCTTCATGCACAGTTGTAATGGTGCGATTGAGTGCACGCGATATTTCCAGATTGCTTTGGGTCAGGCTTCTCAAGTTTTTAAAGTGCGCTTCGATGCTCTCTGCTAGTGTCTGATATTCAGTGCCTAAGACTGGATTGAGATGCACCGAGTCTGCCGTGCCAAAGTTACTGCGCACAGAGAGGATATCGCGCGTCAGCTCCACTACTTCGTCTGATATTTTTCGAGAGATTTCCGCTCGTCTGGCTTCGTCTTCAGCCTGGTTTTGTAGAGATGCTACAACCCCCACCAGCGCCAATTGCAATGCCAGTGGCACCGAAATTAGAATAAATATTTTGGCTCTTAAGCTTGAAAGACTCAGCATTCGGGAATTATTCCCTGGGGATTAGTGATTAAATCAGATGGGAATACAATCAAGTAGCTTTGAGAATCAAGGGTTATGCCAAAAGTATTATTAGTAGAAGACGATGAAGATCTGGCGGACATGGTCTCCAGTTGGCTCATTAATGAACGTTATACAGTGGAAGTAGCACATGATGGAAACGCTGCTGCTGACTTGCTCAAGCTTGCTAGCTATGATGTGATTGTGCTGGATTGGGACCTGCCTGGTCGCACGGGCATCGAGGTCTTGCGTCAATTTAGAGCTGATGGTGGCATGAATCCCGTAATAATGTTGACCGGCAAGTCGGAATTTACTGATAAAGAGACTGGATTGGAGGGTGGTGCCGATGACTACCTGACCAAACCTTTTTCTGTGAGGGAGCTTGGTGCCCGTGTGCGCGCCCTCTTGCGCCGACCAGCTATTTACAATACTGGAGTGCTTAAGGCTGGTACCATCGAGCTAGACGCCTCTAAACATCTTGTACTAGTTGGTGGCGAGGAAGTGCATTTGCAACCTAAAGACTTCGCACTTCTGGAGTTTTTGCTGCGGCACAAGGGTGAGGTTTTTAGCGGTGAATCTCTAATTGCCAGAGTCTGGGCTTCTGATTCCGATGCCAGCCCAGAGGGGCTGCGCACTGCAATCAAAAGGATACGCAAAAAAATTGATGCTGGTGAAGAAGAAAGTAAGTCGATGATTGAGACGATTGCCAAGGTCGGTTATAGGATGCGTGCTGGCTGATCTGAGTTGAGAGCTGTAAAACACTTTTGGATTTTCAATTTGTCTTCGGCTTTTGCTCAGCGGTCGTTAGTAACTTGGCATATTAAACCCACCGCAGCCATCATCAATCTAGATTGCGTGGTCTAGATTGATGATGGCAGGCTCGAGTAAATCCTAGTTATTTTGTTTCAGGTATTCTTTGATTTTGGCTTGATGATCAGGCTTGTTTGGTGATTTGAGTTCGTGAGGCTTGGATGGCAAGTCGCAATCACCGGCTGCATCACCCTTGCTAGGCTTACCGAATGGATTGTGCTGGCTTGTTTGCTCGTTTCTAGAGTCATCACCTTTTGAAGGTCTTTGCATTGGCTTGACAATAATGTCTCCGTCATTGAGGCGGCAAACTTTAGCGCCAGTGTCTTTTTCGATTGTGCAGGTACCAAATCCCAAGGCGTCAGGATTGATTTTATGGTTTGATGATTCCATTTGTTTGATGTGTTTTAGTGCATCTAAACCAGTTTCCATTACAGAGGCAGCACCTGATGTCTCGTTCCTTTTCGTGCCGTCACCTTTTTGACCAAACAACTCGTCATAGACCTTTTGTTGTACGGTTTTGTTATCACCGGCATTTACATTGGTAAGGGCTGCATTGTCCTGGATTCGCGCTGATTCTACTTGCATGGTAATTGTCCTTGGTTAGAAAATTGTGTGGCGGTCGATGCAAGTACAATATCGCTGCATTAAAACCAAGGGGTGACCTTTGTGTGACCTATTTGTGACCAGGCTATTTTGCTGGCGCTGTAACATGTTATCTGGATGACATTAGCGCTTGACTACCCGTGCTTTTTGAGCAATGATGGCGTTTTCCTCGATTAAATTACTACTCGATGCCAATAGACCGCGCCCTACCGTCAGACGGTATCCCTGAGGCCACGCAATTTGCGGAGGCACAGAGAGGCGTGCCGGTTGAATTACAGAGTCAGCTAAGCAGCCCAAAGGATATTTCGGCTGCAGCAAACTTCTTTAAGCCAACTAGTGCTAATTCATTTTTGCCAGACATGCCCCTGCCCAAGGGTGTGGAGGCCACTGCAATGTTGCCTCCAGGCGCTGAGTCTGCCCTCGGTGTGCCAGCGATGCCTGGCGCGGAGCAGGTTTCGCCGCTCATTAATATGATCACTAAGATGCCCGGGCATATGAGTCTGCTGTCCAACTTCTTTGAGTTTTTGGGTAGCTTTTTTGGCGGTCCTGATCTTTTATCGGCTTTTGATCAGGGGCTCGGTGGCGATTTACTCGGTGGTGTCATGGACGGTGCCGGTGATCATCTCGGTATCGATTTGAGCTTGTTGCCGGATGATGCGCCTATACTTGAGACATTGGGTGATGCTAGTGGCTTTAATAGTGCCCTCGGCGATGCTACGGCCGGCAGCGGCTCACCTGACTGGTATAGCTCAGCCAGTCGCCCATTAGGTGATAGTTTTGCTCATGCGCCAAGCCTCAATGTCGGTGGTGGTGCTGATGTTGCTAAGCCAATGTTTGAGAAAGGCTTTAATATCAACTTTGATCCAAATAATCATTTTAGGGATGGCAGTTTGGTAGCCATGGATCCCACTGGCGGTTTTAGCTCGACAATCACGCCCATGCCAGCGACACCGCAAGCTGTGCCGGATAATAGGCACTTGCTACAGCAGTCTCCTGCGCCTCAGGGCCAGACTGTGGCACCAGGCACAGATGGTGCTAATGGTGCTATGGATAATGCCGGTAGTGGTGGTGAGGGCAATACGGATGCTCAATCGGACGCCACTAGTGCTGATGCCTCGACTGAGACTGTCAGCTACAAAGTGCAGTCAGGGGATAACTTGTGGGATATTGCTGGTAAGCATTTAGGCGATAGCACTCGCTGGGGTGAGATTTATAAACTCAATGAGGGATTGATTGGGCAAAATCCTCGTCTGATTATGCCTGGTACTGAGCTGCAATTGCCCGGTGGTGCTGAGAATATTGCCTCGGCAAATGCTGGTGGTGAATACACTGTCCAATCTGGTGATAATCTCTGGGATATTTCAAAAGAGCATCTTGGTGGTGGTGAGCACTGGAAGGATCTTTATAGCAACAATATGGATGTTGTTGGTAAAAATCCTGATTTGATCCATCCCGGACAACATTTGCAAATGAATGGTGCCGGTGATCACTCACACCTTGCTGGTAGTAATCATTTGAGCAGTGCCGCTGGAGTTAACCACGGGGCGCCCGCTGTTAGCCATCATGCACCAGCGGTCAGTCATCATGCTCCTGGTACTCATGTTACCGGCAATCATACAGCCAATTTACACCAGGGCGGACATCCTGCCGCTAATCATCATGCTGCAAATAATCATGTGGCTAAGAGTGATGTCTCCGCTGGTCATGCGGCACCGGATGCAGTGCCTGCTGCCACTCCACCACAACAGCATATTGCCCAGGCTGCTAGCCCTCAACGTTTTAGTGGCACCACCGCGCCAGTAGAGCTTGAGGCTCAGGCAACGACTATGTCTATCACGGATTGATAGGTTGTTCGATCTACTTATTGCTCGGTTGATTTATTTTTCGAGCGATTGATTCGATTCAAATCTTATGGATTGCTGACTAAGGTACATAGATTATGCGTTTGTTTTTTGGATCGCGCAGTGGTAGCTTAACCAATTCCGTTTTGATTTCATCATAGAGTGCCGGTAACCATAGAGGCGCCAGATCGTCTTTAGGGGCTACTTTGCCATCACGCCAATCTACCGGCGCGATGATCAGTGGTAGCGGCTTTGTCTTAGTGTCATAAGCCATGACAAAGAGGTCCTCACTGGCCGGATCGCCCATGGCCATGCAGCCAACAGAGCCGATATTGCCATGTATCAAAATATCGCTGCCCGGATTGTCTCGACCGTCTGCAAGCGCTCTAGCTCGATCCATTTGGTTTGGGTAGTTGAGCCTTAGTGCCAGGTGATAGGGGGTGTTGGGCTCAAGTGTCAGCTCGTAGAGTCCTTCTGGTACCTGATAGTCGCCTTCTCTCAATTTGGGACCGAGCACACCGCTGGCTCCCAGGACTGGATAAGTACAGATATATTTGTACTTTTTGTCCTCGGCCGCACCGTAGACCATTAGCTCTTTAGTGTCTTTGATTACAACCATGGTTAGATGGTCCGGCGGATATTTGCAGCCAGCAAGTTTAAAATGATCCGATATGCGTGCCCGTACTTTTGTCCCATAAATTGCCATCTGAGATTCAGCGGTCTCAATTGGAGCTGCGTTGGGGCGGACGATTGCCCTCAAAAATGGCACCTGTCGGAGCGGTGCCATGAGTCTTTGTGGCCTTTGAATCACCATGGTGGTGGCAAAACCAACAATTAGGCAGATGGCGATTAATATAGTCTTTTTTGCCATATCAGAGATTAGTTGTGATTGAAATATCCGAACTATCCGAACTACTATGACTCGTCTAGTTGTTTGGTACTCTCATCATTCTATTGGATAGTTAGATTGTTCGCTGTTCAATGGGTAAAGTGACTATAAAGGTCGCGCCCTTGCCTTCTTGGCTGGTGATAGCGATTTTGCCATGATGGGCTTCTACTATTTGTTTACAGATAAACAACCCTAAACCTTTGCCAGTAGAGTGGTTGAGCCCGAGCTTGCCGCGTTTAAATCTCTGAAAAAGATTTGATTGCATTGCTGGCGCGACTCCTGGTCCGCAGTCTTTTATCGATACGGTTATTTGATTGTCCTTAGCCCAAAGTTCGATTTCAATGGTGCAACCATTGGGTGAGAATTTTATTGCGTTGTCCAGAATGTTTAGAACCATTCTCTGGAGTGAGATGGAGTCAGCCTTTACTGATGGCACCATTGTTACTTTTGTAGTATCCAGGGATATTGAGCGAGTGGTGGCAAAAGGTGTCATAGACTCAACACATGCCTTTATGACCATACTGAGATTTACAACTTCCAGTCTGAGCGGGTAGTCATTTTTCTCAAATTTGTAGACTTCTAGCAGATTGTTAATTAGCAGCAACATCGTTTCATTGCTGGCAATTAGATGTTTGAGTAGTTCTGCTTGCTCGTCATTGACTGCTCCCGCTGCTCCTTCTGCCATTAGTTTGAGGACGCGATTGGCTGCAACGACTGGATTTTTGAGATCGTGGCTGAGTGTCGTCATAAATTCATCGTGATCTTCTAGCACTGCCAGGCGCTTTGTCGTTGTTTCAAATCGCTTGCGTTCATAGGCGTAGTTGATTGCGCGATTGAGCGCGCGTGCAGACATATCCTTTCTTAGGATATAGTCTTGCGCTCCAAGTTTTACTGCTTCAATTGCCAGGTCCTCATCTTCGAGTCCAGTCAAGACAACAATAGGTTTGGATCTGATAACCACATTTAGACTTTCAAAAGTCTTAAGTCCCTGTCCGTCTGGCAAAGATAGATCTAGCAGGATCAGGTCATAATTCTTCTCGTCGCAGGAGAGTGCTTCTTCTACGCTGTGCCTGTGTATAAGGCTGTAATTCTCTCCAAGCAATAGCTCTTGCAAATAGAGAAAATCTGCATCACGATCTTCAATTGTTAGTATTGCCAAGGGGTGCATATTTTCCGCAATTATATTTTGGCTTGCTTTTGTCGCTGTTCATCAGTTGCGCTATACGGCAACTGCGTTGAATCCGGGACGCCTCCGGCTAGTCTACAATATCGTGGAAAGTTTGTGTCCAATAGTATTCTGCCGTACCATTGTCCTTTGTTCGGCTTCGTCCATTGGCAAGCTTAAGTGGGCAATGTGCAGACAAAATTCGATTGGTATGGATTTGGTTGGGACTTTATTCTGCTATGAATAATCAGCTATGGTGGCGCTAGTGGTATCAGAGTCGAGACATCGCTCTTTTGTTTTATAATTGTGCTGTAACTGCGGACAGGTAATAGCAAAGTGAGCACACAAAAAATCGCCACATTTTTGATGTTTGATGGCAGAGCTGAGGAAGCAATCAACTTTTATACGTCGCTCTTTGCTGATTCGACTATTGTTAAAGTGGATCACAGTGGTGCCTCCAGTCCTGAGCAGCCAGGGGCAGTAGCTCAAGCAGCCTTTACTCTCAAGGGCACAGTTTTTATGGCAATAGACAGTCCGGTTAAGCACCACTTTGGATTTACGCCATCGATGTCGCTATTTGTTCATTGTGATTCGATTGAAGAGCTGGATAATGCTTACCATAGCCTGACCGAAGGTGGTGAAGTGCTGATGCCACCAGGCGAATATCCATTTAGCAAGCGTTATTGTTGGGTTAATGATAGATTTGGAGTATCGTGGCAATTGAGCTATGTTGGTTAATATGGACAAACTAATTCTCACTTCTCTCCGCTTGGCCCTTATGTCATTTGCCTTTGGTGCTCTTATGACCAGTGGCAGCGCTACTGCCGCGCCAAGCAAGCCGCTACCCGTCAGGTCGGCAAAAGCAAAGCCCAAACCAACTGCCAAAGTCCCAGCATCTGCCAAATCCTCACCATCTGCCGGAGTTAAAAGCGGCAAAACTGCTGCTACAAGTTTTGATGGTGGCATAATCGGTGGTAAGGGACACAAGTACCATCTCACTACTCCCGCTGGCTGGCTTATGGATACAAAGGCTGGAATCGTAGGTGGCATACCGGTGATTTTTACGCCACTAAATGCGCCTGGACCAGAGTATCCCACCGTGCTTTACTCGCAGATAATGCAGCGCAAAGGACGTAGTCTGGATGAGCTAGTCCAGGGTATGGTCAATATGATGAAGCCTGGTGCAGTGATGGCAGATGACTTTGTCCAGCCTCCTATCAAGCTTGGTGAGGGTAGGCAAGCGATAGTGCGCAAATTGCCTGCGGGCGCCGATGGCAACCATGAGCTGGTGGCTTTTATAGAGGAGCGAGACTGGTTGGTGCTGATTATTTTAGCTGCCGATACAGATGCCGATGCCGCCCGGGTCCGTCCCGCATTTGAAGATCTTGTGCAGTCTTACAGTTTTGGTGCTGATAAGGTAAAACTTGAAGAATAGATCTATCCTTTAGTAATGAAGTGAAAGGACGGGATTGTGCATCAGGATAAACATGAGCGCTCTGTGTTTGCAAGTAGAGGTGGGGCGCGTAAATTGATAGCGCGGTCACTCCTTTGTCTGGGATTACAATTGGGTAATGCTGTTTTTGCCAATCCTGTGATCACTCCAATCGACACTGGCGCAGTACCTGGCTTTTTGGAGCTAAAAGGTGACAGCGGCAGTGCCAACGCCAGGAGTGCACGCAGTGCACCGGCCAAAAAGCTGTTGCGCAAGGAGCTTGTCACCGGTGAGATCTTTATCGATATCTATAAGCATGTTTTACCAACTACTCCTCCGCGCTCGGCCTGGTCTATAGTTACTGATGGATTAAAAAAACATGGTCAATGCGAAGTAATCATGACCATAATGCAAGAGCCCGGGGAGACTGATGATCAAGTCCCGGTGGATGCTTTGTTGTATTTGCGGCTATTGCCAGATCTGGCTAAGCAAAACAAAATAGTAAGAGGTGGTGAGCGTACTGCCCTTAGTGGGCGTGAATTTTTGGCGCCACAATTTAAAGGGCTCTTGTATGTGCCAGCCGAGAGTTTTAATGGTATCGAATTGCCTGCGGATACTCTCGCTGCGGTGCCAGTGACGGGACCAGAGTTGCAGGTCTGGGAGTTAAGTGGACCATCACGGGTGATGGCAAGATTGGATAAAGCTGGGCGTTATTATCCTTATTTGACCTGGTGTGATCGCAAGCGTGAGAGCGTTTTTACACAGGAAGAAGCCGACACCGTAGCCAAAAGCTCTATTACAAAATCAGTTCATTTGCTGGCTTTTGATGCTGGGGTGTTGCGGCAAAAAGATAAGTGTGTGCTTTATTTATCTAAAGCTGCTGGTATCAAATTGCATGAAGATTTAAGCCGTGTGCCCTCTGGGGCAGCAATTATGTTATCGCTTGGGGTGCCATCTGTCGCTAATGCTTTAATGGTCTGGAACCCTCCTGGCGCATCGGAAATCGATGCGGTAGGTCCAGCTGGCAGTGATGCCACCAGACTCGCCGGTACATTTATCGAGTTATTGCCAGGCTTGCCCGATAACGAAGTGCACATCGTCGAAGACGGATTTGCCTTGATGCTGACCCGTGAAAAGTGGGATGAACTCAAAGAGTGCTTAAAAACTGGTGCTGAGTTTGACTTGCCTTTAAAAGGTAAATCAAACGCGCATTTTTTACTGCAGTGGGCAGAGTGAGTGAGTGCGTGAGTGAGCACAAATCCGGTGTGCTTCTAAAGTCCGTCCAATGAGCCGAAATGGAAGAGAGACTGATCTGCTTTGACAAATCAGTCTCTCTTTGGGTAACACCACTGTTAGTACCGGTCAGGTTTTCGGCATTGGAGTGATATTAACTAGTTGTTACTTTACCAGTGAAGCGTGCTTTACGGTAAATTATTTTGCCAGTGGAGGCATGATTACGTCTTCAAGTACAAAGACTTCGCCGTTCACTGCTGGGATATTAGTGATTTTTACAAGTGCTTTATCTAAGTAAATATCATCGCCTTTTCTCGACACGCTAATTTCATGACCTTCCATTGTCTTGAGTTTAGCGCCATCTTTGAGATCCTCGGCGGTCAGTTTGCCTTCGACCACATGGTATTTGAGCACTTGAGCAAGCTTTTTCTTGTTAGCCCAGAGTGAGTCTCTGTCTTCTTGTGGGATGTGCTCAAAGGCACCGTTTGTTGGGGCAAAGAGTGTAAGTGGGCCCTTGCCTCTAAGTACGTTGTCCAGGCTAAATGCCTGAGTCAGTCCATCATCGAGTATTGTAAATTTGCCCAGTTCACTGTATTTGAGCGTGTTGACGATGTCGGTAGGGCGTTTTTCAAAGCCTTCCTTCTGTTTGTACTCTGATGTGTGTTTATCTGAGTGTGTTGACCCGCCGTATGAGTTAGTAGCGGATCTATCGGCTCTCACTGCGCTGGCACTACTGACGCCTATGGCTAGTGACAGCATCATTGCGACTGCGGCAAATTGTCTCTGTTTCGACATCATTTTATATATGCTCCTCGTTATTGCGGACGAACCAATTTCTTCCACTCTGTTTTTTTGGGATGTAAGTGAGACGCAACAGTTAGCCAAGTGTTGCAAGTCAAAGATTAAATTGTTGCAGAACTCTACAATTAGAGAATTGCCCACAGAGTTTGGCTCTGAAGTCGGAGGGATGTCATATATGGGTGGGTTTGCTACCTACCAGTCAAAAATGCTGTTGAGGCTAAAGCAAGCCTTGCTTTTTATTGCCATGGCATATTTGCTTATGTCGCCCCTTGTGGCAATGCCGTTGTACAACAAGGTCTTATTCTTTCCTCTTAAAACAGAGCGCTACATTGTCGATGATTTAGCGGATGTACCTGCTAAGGAAATATTTTTGCCAGTAGACGCCAAGACTAAGGTGCATTGCTGGTATTTTGCTCATCAAAAGCCGAAGGGAATGGTCATTTTTTGTCATGGCAATGGTGGCAATTTAACTTACTGCGCTGATCTTATGGAGTACTTTGTCAAAAAGGGATACTCACTGTTTGCCTTTGACTATGAGGGTTTTGGGCAGAGTGATGGGACGCCCAGCCTTGATGGCGTCTGCCGCGATAGTCTCAAGGCTTTTGATTATGTAAAGCAAACTCTGGCTGGTGCAAATCTGCCTGTGATTGTCTACGGTGAGTCTTTAGGCGGTGGTGTTGCTGGCTACCTGGCAAGTAATCGCAAGGTTGATGCCATTATTTTGCAGTCTACTTTTAGCTCATTGCCTGAGGTGGCGGCCTCCAATACCAAGGTGTTATCGATATATCCGCCGATTTTGTATCCGAGCAAATGTCTTGATACATCTTCGGTACTGCGTAAAACTCATCCACCAACTTTGATTATTCACGGCACCGCCGATTACACAATTAGCTCTGAGCAATCCGAATTGTTATACAAAAATGCTGTGGCACCATGTCGTCTTGCGCTCATTGCCAATGCCTGGCACGGACTTTATCCGACGCCCTGGTCTGACGATTTTGACTTTTTTGTTTCGGGCTTTTTGGATGACTTCAAGGCCGGACGGCTTACCGCTCGTGAGGACGTAAGTGCTTTACGAACGCCGCATCAGTAGGGGCTAGATTGATTGAGCTGAGTTCTTCTAGTTTTAACCAGCGCAAGTCTGTGTGTTCGAGTAGCTTGGGTGTGCCTGTCACCATCACTTCGTAAAAATCTACGACAAAGGGCGAGCCAGGATCTGAGGCGCTAAAGAGGCAATTGCCAACGGCGGTTACTGTCAGGTCTAATTCCTCTTTTAACTCTCTTGTTGCGGCGTCCAGGTGGCTCTCATTGCCTTCCAATTTGCCTCCGGGAAATTCCCAGCATTCACCATGACGCTTAGCTTTTGGTCTCTGGCAGACAAGATAGCGTTCATCTTTGATGATGACAGCTGCCAGTACTTTCAGTTGCTCTTCGTTCATTCTTCTGCTTTTCGTTTTATTGCAATCGCTTTGTAGACCTTGGCGGCTTCGGCTAGTTTACCCGCTTTAGCTAGTGCATCTCCATCAGCACAAGCTCTCTGCGGGCTAGCCCTGTGTTTGCTATGACCAATGGCGAGGTGGTCTCGCATAATACTGCGACGATAATAGTCACAGGCTTCGCGATATTTTTGATCCTTATAGCTGAGATCACCTAGTTTCATCAGCGCATCATGGGAGTCCAGATCGGCTGCTGCTTTGTACCAGTGTAGGGCTTCTTGTTTGTTTTTCTCCCCGGGCTTTTGCTCGTATATTTTTGCTAGTTCTAAAAGCGGTGCAAAGTCACCGTGGGAAGCTGCTTGTTTTAGCCAGTAAATCGCTTGTTCTTCGTTCTTCTTTTGCTTGAGATAGTTCATGGCCAGGACTAGTTGCGCATGTGTGTCGTCCTTTTTGGCTCTGGCCAGGAGATAGGAGTCGATGTCACCTTTGACAGCGTTGGTCGCCACCAGTTGACCGAGTACCAATTTTGCTGGTGTGGAGCCGTTTTTGATGGCGAGATTAAGCCATTTTTGTGCTTCTAAATTGTCCGGCTTGCCGAGATCTCCCGAGCTATATAGTTTGCCCAGTCTGTATTGGGCTTCGGCGTGACCTTGCTGAGCGGCTTTGAGATACCAGCTTTTGGCCAGTCGAGCGCGAGCGATACCGTCTTCTTGTGCAAAGATGCTCGCTATTCTATATTGAGCTTCGGCATCGCCTTGCTTGGCCTTTTGATAGAGAGCCTCGGGCAGCGGCTCTTGTGCTGCCGCTTGAGTTATTGACGCTTGGTCTGTGCCGAGGAGCAGATTCTGATAGGTGAGGAAGAAGCAGGTTTCGCCTGTTGCAGGCTTATTAAACATCAGTATGTATTCAAAAGGGATTTTGTCTTTCTTCAGACTCTTGCCCCGATAAGCATCGATTCCCACTTCTTCGTTCTGGTAGCTCGCAGCAAGCGAAGGTAGCAGGTCTACAAGGGCACGCTCTTCCGGTTCAAGCTCTCCTTCGACTTTTTGCAATCCAATTTTGTCTACACAGGTCTTGAGTTGTTCTTTCGTGAGATGTGTTTCAAATGCCCCATACTGACTCAAGTCAAAGCTTGTGTTTTCGCCGGGCTCAACTGGGATGTCAAAGTCTTTTCTAAAGGCGAGCATTTGCTTCGCTAGATTGTCTTTTTCTAGCATGTCGAGCGGTGCTGTGTTTGATGACGAGATGTTGCTGTAGGCTACAAGTACGACAGCAAGGATAAACCCGACTATCAATAACACCTGTATTGCAATTTTCATGCCAGCCTCACTGTGGCAAAAGGCTTCAAGCCTTAAATCTCAAGAGTCTGAGTCCATTGGCTAGCACGAGCAGTGTGCTGCCTTCATGCAAAAACACAGCCTGGCTAATTTGGACCCATCCAAAGATGGATGCCACTGCTAGTAGTGCACTGACGCCCAGTGCCATTATCATGTTTTGTTTAATGGTAGCAGTAGCGGTGCGCGCTAACTTGACAGCAAAGGGCAGGCGACTGAGACCTTCACTCATCAGTACCATATCAGCGGTTTCCAGTGCCACATCTGATCCGGTGCCACCCATCGCTATACCAACCGAGGCGGCGGCTAAAGCTGGTGCATCGTTGACGCCATCTCCGATCATGGCTACGTTTTCTTGTTTTGCCAGGCTGCGTATGGCTGCTACTTTTTCATCAGGCAAAAGTGGTGCTTTGACTTCATCCATATGCAGCTCTTTACCGATTGCCTTAGCTACAGTGATGTTGTCGCCAGACAGCATAATGTTTTGAGCGATACCCAGTCGTTTGAGTTGATCGATAACATCTTTTGTTTCTTTGCGTACTTCGTCAGCAACGCCCAGTACGCCAAGATATTCTGCATCCTGGCGGATAACCATTATGGTTTGACCCTTTGCTTCCAGTTCTGCCGAGGCTGTTTTAATTGACTCCGGCAGATTGTCATCGCTAAACAAAGCCAGGCTGCCAACTGTGATGGTTTTGCCTTTGACAGTTGATCTCAGTCCTTTGCCATGGATGGCTTCGCTACTCTCGGCACTATCGATAGCCAGACCTCTAGCACGAGCACCGTCCACGATGGCAATGGCAATTGGGTGTGATGAGTGGGATTCGGCAGAGGCTGCCTGAATCAGCAAGGTCTCTTCACTCACTCCGGCTGAGGGCACCACGCTCATGATTTTGGGCTTGCCGATAGTCAATGTGCCTGTCTTGTCAAAGGCAATAGCTGAGACTTTACCCAGGGATTCTAGGTAAGCACCGCCTTTGATCAGTACACCACCGCGTGCAGCTCTCGTAACTGCGGCCAGTACTGCCGCAGGTGTGGCGATTGCCAGGGCACAGGGCGATGCTGCTACCAGTAGTGAGATGCCTCTGAGCAGTGCTGTCTGGAAGGTCTCTCCCATCATCAATAGTGCTACCGTGAGCGCCGGAGCGCACACGAGCACAATTGGCACAAACTTTCTTTCCATCTTTTGTGCCAGTCTTTGAGTTGGACTCTTTTGAGCTTCGGCTTCTGCCACCATGTCGATGATGCGGGCAAGGATAGATTCGCCGGAGAGTTTTGTTACTTCTATTTCCAGTGCGCCTTCACTGTTTATAGTGCCAGCAAATACCTGGTCTCCAGGACCTTTTGCCACTGGTACAGATTCACCAGTGATAGTGGCCTGGTCTAGAGAAGAGCTGCCATTGAGGATGGTGCCATCGAGAGGGACACGATCTCCTGGTCTGACTACAACGATATCTCCGCGTTTGACTTCGTTGACGAGCATCTCTTTGATCTCACCATCGATTTTTACTCGGGCTTTGTCTGGGCGTAGTTTGCCCAGTTCTTCCAGTGCTCGTCTGGCTTTGTCCATAGCTCTGTGCTCAAGACCATGACCGAGGCTAAAGAGAAAGAGCAGAAATGCGCCTTCAAACCACGCACCGGTAAATGCCGCTCCCACAGCGGCCAGCACCATCAGTGTCTCGATGTCGCAAATGCCCTGTTTGATGGAGAAGTATGCGCCTCTAATGGGCAGCATACCAGCGCAGACCATGGCCAGGACATACATAGTGGTGGGCACCGGTGCGCCTGCACCGTCCTGGATGGCGAGGAAAAATCCTACAAACAAAAGCACGCCAGCAGCAACTACCAGCGGGATTTCTAGTTTTGGTGCCAGTCCGCCACCATGGGCGTGGAATGAGCAGGCATGACCTTTTTCTGGTTCTTCCAACTCAAAGTTTAGCGCTCTTACTCTGGCTTCAATTTGTCTTGGTGTAATTAGTGAATTGTCGAATTCGACAATCAAGCGCTCAGATGCGTAAGCTACGTTGGCTTGCAATACACCTTTTGAGCGATTGAGAGCATACTCAATCATGTATGCGCACTGAGCCGAGTCCATGTTGCGCACAAACCACACAGCCTGTCTGTAGCGCTTGCTAATATCAGCTCCCGCTGTATGCGCCATAGTTAGGACTTGGGCTAGTTGGACTTTTTCTGGGTCATAGTGCACGCAGAGTTCGATGCGGTCTGAGTCCTTGCGTACATGAGCGTCGATGATGCCGACTCTTTCTTCTAGAGCGGCTTCTAGTTTTTCAAAGCGTCCTACATGATCAGTTTCGCCAGGCAAAATCAAATCTAAATTGAGCTGGCAAGCAGTGCCACCAGTTTCGGCATCACGCATACCAACGCGTTCGTCTTTGGGTTTTTCGTGGTGATGGTGGTGTCCACCGCAGCCGTGGTGATCGTGGTCGTGACCTTCGTGGCTGTGGTCGTGGCCGCAAGAGCTGTGGTCATGTTCTTTAGCGTGGTCGTGACCTTCGTGGCTGTGGTCGTGGCCGCAAGAGCTGTGGTCATGTTCTTT